>Ga0209542_10001285_pt1 | contig 59230 bp, 68 predicted proteins | sample RifCSPhighO2_01_FD_184028 | JGI IMG/M metagenome (GOLD analysis project Ga0209542, IMG submission 184028) | Soil microbial communities from Rifle, Colorado - Rifle CSP2_plank highO2_0.1 (SPAdes) (version 2) | ecosystem: Environmental > Terrestrial > Deep subsurface > Rock core/Sediment ...
CCAGCGTACTCGGCGTCGGCGAAGGTCATCTGCTTCATCGGGAAACTCGGTGGGTGGGGTCGCGGTATTTTGCCAAATCAGAAAGTCTTTTTCAGAGTTTCCCTAGGTCACGTCCGTTACGATGCGGTACTGCTTCGGCGGTATCTCCCTGAGGCAATCCTGTCTTTCTTCCAAACACGCTGGATCCGAATTTTCCAGCGCAGCTTTATCTGCGAGGCGATGAAAGACAGCCCTTATTTGCTTGAGGCAACAGATTTTTCGAGCATGGACGAACTTCACGGTTTCCTGAAAAACCACGCGCTGAAGGATATCCCGAGTCACCTAAGAAACTCGGAAAACAAGCCTAGCGCTGAGCAAATCGAGTCTCGCAGTAGTCAGGTTTACATTTCTATTGATGTAGGAATTATGACCGCCCTGCTTTCCTTGGAGGCCGCCGTCGCTAGCTCTGAAAAAGCCCATGAGGTATGTGGCAAAGCTAAGTATTGGGCAGATGTATCTAAAGCCGTCAGCGACGAAATCGTACGAGGCAACGATGCCCTGCTTAAAGAACACCTCAACGTAGCCAGAGCTCATTGCAACCCGTCTCGCATGGAGAACATTATTTATGTCGCTGCCGCCTGAATTAGATTTTCTTGAGCCGTACTTCGTTGACTCCTATCAATCTTTGAGGTCTACAGACTGGCTGCTTAGCGACTTCGACGAAAACGTATGGATGTACAGCTTTGGCTTCAAGAATCCGAAAAGGATCGAATGGGATGTGGAACTCAGCGACGGCAGTCGCTTGATCGACAAAAAAAACAAAGAGCTTCTGGATGGCTTGAAATATTTTCTGACAGGCTCAACCCAGGCTAATTCAGCTTCCAATTCGAGCGGCGTGCGATCAAGTGAGCTTGCACGCGCACTGCATATCGTCGACTTCTTGCTGCTTAATTGTGAGCAATTCAAACTTGCCCAACATGGCCTGGCCGGTCTTGGCAGAGACAATTTGAAGTTGATCCTGTCAGAAATCGGTTCTAGCAGTGACACAGCAGAATCTATTTATGCCTGGTCAAAGCGGATGTCCCTTTACTGCTTGAAGCTCGTTCTTGAAACCAGCCAGGTTGAGATTGATCTTGCGCTTAAAGACTGGCCTGATCTCGCGATCATTACTCCACAGCAAATAGACGAGAACGCGCTGGAAGTCCCACTAAATTTGATACCAAAAATCAGAGCAGCTCTGTATCTGAAGGGGTTGTATCGAATATCTCGTGACAAGGGATACAACCCCAACTCTGTAACGGTATCAAACGAAGTCTACCGAAACACGCTCAAAGGTAGGTTCGATGACAAACCCATTATCGGAATCCTGTCCGTACAAAGCGGGGATGATTTTGTACGAGAGTTGCTTCCAATTCCTGTGGCGACAGGTAGTCGGGAAAAGATGGGAGATTCGAATTTCAGCGAGTACAGAAGGACTCTCTATAGCCTAGGAAATCTGCACGACCTTGGTTTACCCGCCCCGTCAACGGAGGACTTAATCAGCGCCAAAAACTTCACGATTGAAACGGAGGCCGCAGGAAGATTCAGGACGCTTCCGTCTCAAGTCGTGTTTGGCGCAGTGCGAAATTCTATTGAGTTTTACTTAAAACATGGTTCAGATATCGTAGATGGCTATTGTCGAGCGGCGCTGTATTGTAAAAAGCAGCAGATATCCCTGAACGATTTAACCGACAAACAGCTCCAGAAGGTTGTTGGCCATCGCCTAACTTCAATAGGAGTGGAAAGCCTTGGGTTGTCACGGCGTAGCGCAGGAACACAATACGCTAGCACCACTAAGGGTATGAGATCCGAATACTTTACCAAACTTCGCTCTAATCATGGGCTGATTGAAATGGTAAAAGTGCTTATAGGATGCACTCAAGTCGTTGTTGGTGCACTAATGGGAAGGCGTATTGGCGAACTATTGGATCTGCACGTCACAGACTGTTTGGATGTGACGGAAAAATGGCTGGTGTTTGTGAATCGCAAAAGCACCTATCTGCTTTTCGGCACACGTCAGATTGAAGCACGGCCAATTGAACCAATTGCCGTGAAGATGATTAAAAGTCTTATCAGGATGCAGAAAATCCTTAAACGCATTGGGTTCTTAAAAGAACTTAAGGGCCTATTTTCCAGCCCATCCGGAAAGGGTAATGCTGATTTTTCCCAGGTTGCTGTTTACGGTTTTAACCAAAACCTCGACTTCTTTTGTGATTACTTTGAAACTGATACGAACGAAGAGGGCCAACGGTACTACATCCGTCAGCATCAGCTTCGCCGCTTCTTCGCAATGCTGTTCTTCTACTCCAGCAGCTTTGGCGGACTTGAGACTTTGCAATGGATGCTTGGGCATACCGATGTGCAACACGTCTGGCACTACATCACCGAGTCTATGGATGGTGCCACCCTCCGAGGGGCTAAAGCACAATTTGTGGCCGAAGCACTCCACAGCGGCGATGTAGCCAGCTTTGAAAGCCTGGCTGCCCTGTTGAAAACCCGCTATGGCACAGAAGATTTCACCATTGTCGACACCGAGGAGCTCGAAGATTACCTTTCGGATCTCATGGAAGAAGGCTCCGTGGAGATTGAACCGGAATTCATCAAGGACGATGAAGGCCAAAGCTTCAGGGTAGTTGCTCGGGTCATGAAGGTAGCAGCATGAAGAAGACTGATGCTCGTGTAGAACGCAACACATTGGCGCTTTTCACCCTCGTTGAGTGCCTGCAACAAATCCATAGGGCTCCCGACAGCTACAGAGGCAACAAAGAACTGGTGGCGGCCCTGAAAAGTCAGGGTTCAACTGCAGCTCTGAGCATCAGTTTCACGGTAGGCGAAGAGACGAAGGCAACTACCCCTGTCAGCCTGAACACTCTGAAGACTTATGCTGAAAGCAATCTGCCTACGGGTTTCGACGGGCTGAACAAACTTCGTATCGCGGCCCTTGAAGCTCTGGAGGCTGCAGAACGGCGCGAGGAGCGCTCCAATAAGCGAACCAAGGTGGGTCTGTCGCTGCGAGTTGCGGAGCTGGAGCAGAAACTGGCCTTGCACCAAAAAACAAACCTGACACTGCTTCATGCTCTGGGCAATGCTCGCGATCACATCAAAAGTGTCAGGGATGCGCCGAACGCTGGCGTCAGGTCACTACGGGCTCAGGAGGCAATCAAAGCGCTTAAAGCGATGGCATCGCTGAACGCCCCGCCTTACGACAAGATTCCTACGCCCAATGGCCCTTCTGTTGTAAACCTTGATGAATACAGAAGATGACGAAAAAAAGCCAAAACCAGCTGTTCTCGGTCTTGGAAGAGACGACGCTGTTTTCCCACATGGCGCTGGGAACGATTGAGACAAGGACATTCAACAGTGTCCCATTTGTAACCTGGCCGAACGGTGCGCCCTGTGTGCCGGTGAATCAGTACATTCTGTCGATGATGGAGCGGCCTGGTCGCAACGGCAACCGCAACCTATCTACGCGGGGATCTAAAGGCGGAACCTTCGGCGAGTACGCCTCCAAGATAAGCCACCTGGTTCGTTATTGCTATCATGCCAACATCGACTTCATTCACCTGACTGACTCCAGTTTTACAGAGTTTATCGATTCCCTTAGAGACGAAAAGTCTCGAATTTACCCAACCGCGAATAAACGGACTGAGCCTACAATTCTAGGTATAGGTCGAGTTTGCCTAGCCTTTCTGGAGTTTGTTGGTAGGCTTCACGAGAATCCAAGTTTTGTCGCTGTCGGCGGGACAATCAGAATAACCATGCACGCCTTTACGATTAAATATCGGAATGGCCGCACGTTGAAAAAAGAGTTTGTACATCATCACTCGCTAAGCCTAGGCGGACGGGTTCGGTCGATATTCCCGATTTCAGACGAAAACATAAAGCGCCTGCTGGACGCGGTGGACAGGGATTCTAAATCACGATTTATTGATTCCAGAAGAAAGATCATGCTTCTCCTGTTGGAGCACACCGGTGCACGCAGGGGGGAAATCTCGAGAATATTGGTTAAAGACATCCTTAATGCACTGGAGATGGATGAGCCAATGCTTAGGCTAGAGACTTGGAAGCAAGGGGTGTCTAGCCAGCGGTTCATTCCTGTTCACAAAATGGTTCTCAGCGATATCAAAAAACACATCGACTTCATGCGCAGAAAGATCGTCAAGGGGAAAGTAGACGATGGCTTTCTGTTCATATCACAAACTTTTGCAAAGGGGATATCTCCGGACACAATCACCTCGGAAATTTCCCTTCTGAAAAAGGCTGCTGGTATTAAAGAAAAAATATCTCCGCATATGTTCCGGCATGCCTTCATTACGAATAAATTTGTCCAGCTGATTAAACAGCATGAGCTAGAAAATCCTGATCAATTCAGGCAGTCCTTGCTGAGCAGCCAAACCTTCATTACCGAAGTGATGATGTGGACGGGACACAAGTCTGCAGAGGCTGTTGAGCGCTACATCCACCTGGCGTTCAATAAGGTCGCAAATTACGCTGCGACAGTATCGTCAGTGCACTTAGCCTCAGCCATGCAGCTATTCGACCGTAAGCAGCGCGAATTACTCAATCTACTCAAGGCCGGTCTCGCCGTTGAAGAATATGAGGCCGAGGTGTTAGAGCTTCAGCGTCTTAGGGATGAGGACTTTGAGATTGCTGGCAGGCGGGTGAGCTCCAACTGAATCTCTCCCTGGTTGTCTCACTTGCGGGGCTTGCCCCTTCGGGGACGGCTGTCGTAAACCAAACCCTGGCTGCGCCAGGTTTTGGCCCTACGGGCTTCCATCCTCAAGCCTTTGGCCCAGAGGGCCGACGCGCTCCGCTTGCACTAGAAAGATAATGCATGTAACTACTCGAACGGTCATGCATATACCGGGGCTACCTTGGGATCCGCTAGCGCTCCTTAAGAATCACCCTGCGCCGTCCGTCCCAGAATAGACCTGCTCGATCACCGCAGTGGTTAAGCCGATAGCCAGGAAAGCCGCTCGCCAGACGTCCCAGATCATACTGACTTTGTAAGCTGTAGCAGCGCTACTGCAATCGTCTTGCCTCCCGGCTGTCATCCCGCCATCATTGCCAACCCTCATGGAGCGATACGATGACTACAGACGATCTCGAAAGTATCTTAATCACAGCGACCCAAGAACACTGGACGACGACGGGCGGCCCTCTACTTCTCAGCAATCTTCCTGCGGATCTCCGCAATCGAGGCGTTAGCGATTACAAAACGATTCTGAGAGATAAAACCTTGAAAGGTTTTGCCCTGGAGCTCGAGCAAAAAGGACTTCTCAAGGTTGCTACCCATCCGACACACCTTGCAAAGGTTGCTCTGGTACCTAAAGACGAAACCTACGCTTACCCTCTCGACCCGGATAGCACGAAAACGAAACCGCTTTCACAGCCCCGGTCAGGCAAGACCGCTGCCGTAAGGCTGTTGGACATCCTCGGTAATTTAGACGTAGGTGATCTGGAGATGGTGACGATTCCAGCGACGGTGCTGGTTAAACTCCACAAGTTGCCATGAAGATCTTGGTTGCACTTGTCACGGAGAACGATTTCCTGAGGAAGGAGTTCGTCAAGCTGCGAAGCACTATTCGCTTGCCAGCCAACCTCAGTCGCCTACCGATGACGCTCGAATTGGATGCTCCGGATCTCAGTCGCTCACCTACGCTAGAGCCTTACTTTCACACCAAGGCAACGAGCTGCGGGGCTATGGTTGTTCTAGCGGATCGACGTTGCGAAAGCAGGCTCAATTTCACTGAAACCGCTCTATTTATCCATTGGCTGGACGTCCCTCGCCGAGTTGAGTTGCCGTCTAGATTCCTCAATCATCATTCTTCACGTCTCCTTACTAGCTTCGCCACATTCAGGCAGGAGGTGATGCGTGGGGAGAACCTCACAATGTGCATCCTTCCGGCCAAGAATTTTGATGCTGACGAGTGGCGTCAGTTAATCACGATGGTATTGACCCAAGCACAAGAGGATCTTTTCGTAGTCGATGCGACTGCTTTGTTGGTGTTGATGCGCAGGAACCGGCGCAAGCAGCGTCGTAAAGACCCAACCGGTAGATATTTTTATATCGACGATGATGATAAACACTTCATCTATGGGCCTGAACATCACTCTAAATTTGCAACAGGTGAGCCTCACACTAAGACGTGCGAGCTCAACGGGACATTTAGGTTTGGTGCAAAAGTCGATGATATCCATCGCCACTTCAACGTCAACCGAGGGCCTGGCAAAAATCCTTCTGTCAAAGGCAGTTTCTATGACTGCCACTGCGCGCCAAGGGTAGTGATCAAGACGAGTCATCTGAACATGTTTATGAACGACTACTTCTGACGAAAACGCAAAATGAGTACGAAATCGTAAGGCCTACAATCGCGGGACAATCTAAGCGAGTGCTGACGTTGATAGAGCTGCGGGATATTGGGGGATTTGGGAATTTTCGCCCACTGGGGGCTCAGGGCGCTGTAAACATAGAGGTGCAGCAACCTAGCCCACCCGCACGCCCGCATAGGAGTCGGGGCGACCGATGCGAAGACATCAAAAAGGTTTATTTCAGACAAAAAAAGGGGAATCAACATGTTGATCCCCTATCTGCAAGCCTATCGCGTGCTCCACCCGCTGCGTCAATGGCAAGAATTACAGCTCTAAAACCTTTGGTTTCTGGTGCTTTCCCGGCCATTGGCAACGCACTCACCTGTGAAGGTAGCCCGGTCGGTGTCCAAAATATTGGATTCAGCAACCCGGACGGCGTGGTGCGTAGTGCTATGAGTCGATATTAACACTTGCGATAACTGGATATCAACTATCCACCGGCGCCTCAGACCAGCTTGGACGCCCGATGGCCTATCTTGCTACTAATGGTCATCAAGGTCGCCCCGTACCTGTGCCCAGATAGCCTCTTGATCGAGCGTGCCCTGAAACGTGTGTAGCTCAGCTACTCCAATCGGATTTCTGACCCATCTGGCTTCAATCAGATACGTCTCTTTTCCGAGCTGACGCTTTCGTCTATCTGCTCACCAACCAGGCTGAACGGCGAGCAAGCCTGAAGCTTCGATGAGTCAAAGAGCTCTTTGAGAAAACCTTCGAATTCGTAACCACGTTTCTGCGGAGGCAGACCACGCAGATCGTATAACCGCTGCTTCAGGGCCTCGAGGATTGTGCCCTGTCAACCACCGCTACCGCAGCAAAAGGACTTCGTACCACCTCGGCGTGCTGCCCTGGCGGTCTTATTGACTCAAGCAGGGAGAGAAGGTGGCCTTCTGCGTTCACAACGTCTTCCTCACCCGACTATAGCCGCTCAGGCCTCTCTCACCCGCCATATTGGGTTTTCAGAATTTGCGAAAACCATGCAAACCCCTCCCGATGACACAGCTAAACGCTGGTGAAAATAGCGCCTGCAATTGGTCGTGACAGCACGATCAATAGATCACACTGCGAGCGAGGCCGCGATGACGAAGCAAAAAAATGGCAAACAACCTTGGTCGGGGAAAAAACTGCCGTTATACCGACTGTTGCCCTCGAAAAAGGAGGTGGGCAACTGATGACTAAAAAAGATCTGAAAAAAACGCTGCTGAACCTGGCCGTAGGGATTTTGAGTGGTTACATCGTCACGCGGCTCCCACAGCCGAGCAACCTGCCGAGAGCCGAGCCTCAGTTGCACCCGCAGCTGATGTACGTTCAGCACCAGGCGCCGGCAAATGCCCGCGACCAAATCTCGGTGACAATACGGTGGTAGACAGTGATAGAAATTCCGACTGGTTACGGACAGAGCACAAGTTCAGGCGGATCCATCTTTGTGAGGTATCCACTTTAGCTTCGCTACTCGCGCACCGAAAACGAACCGACCCATTGAGAGTGTCTTGGCGCCAAGTTCCAGTGATCTGAATCCTTGGGCTTCAGATTGCTGGATTTGATCTCGCCTGTTTGAAAATGGCGCTTGCGGAGTGCTTCAGCTTGGGCATAAGCAGCATCTAGGTCTTTCTCTGCCACGAGAATGGAGCACACGATGAAGAAGCCCGAGCTTCCTCCCTTTGACGTATCAAGGTCGGAATTCCCGGACTCATCCACGAAGGCATAGGTTCTGTCCATGAGCTTGCTCCATCAACAACGTACTGAGCGCAGTGGTCGCCCAATGGCAAGGTGGCGAACTCAGTTCGTCGCAGTGGTACTGCCTGGAGCGGGGCCTTCGCTGAACGTGTAGTTGATGACCACGTCATTTCGGATCAAGACGTCGAGAGTTTTCTGAGTGCCCGTAGTCGTCACCTTCATGGTGACCACGTAGCTTTGAGCATGGGCGGAGCCGTTGGTGTAGGTGTATATCCACTTCTCATCGGTCTCGCTGACAGCACTCTTGGCGTAGGGCTCACCAAACAGCGACTTCAACTCAGTGGTCGTGGTTTTGCCTTTGGTGATGCTCGCTACACTTGCCGACGGAAAGTCTCGGCCTGCGGTGTAGTGCGACGTAGCGCAACCGCCAAGTGCGACACACATCCCCATGACTGCGATGAGCTTTTTCATATCCTTCCTTGATCGTAGAAAGCTCCAAATCTAGCTGGCATCAAGGCTAAAAGCTATCAACGATACTCATCAGATTCTTTCGCGCTTTCACGACAAACTCAGAACACGCTCGGAGCGCCATACCAACTTGACCTTCGCATCTGGTACCTGATCGCAATTGCCTGCTATTTCCGAGGCCCGGATAAATTTCTTCTAGAACAGCTTATTCAACGGTACAAATACTGAGCCAGTCTCAGCTGCGGCCCTTACTTTACGGTCGATAACGTCTGCAAAAGGTATCTGCTTTTCAAGTGCGTCGTGAATATCCTTACCTGAAATACACACTAGGCTTTTGCCACGCCCGAAAGCTTCCAGTCCAACGTCCGTGAAGCCGTAATAGCTGATGAAAACACCTCGCGTCCAAGCGGCCTTTTCACTGATCTTACCCTGAAGGATATGAAGCTCTCCTGCTCCAACAGGATTGGCTACCCACTTGGCCTCAACGAGGTAGATATCCCCGCGACACAGAAAGCTCCCGTCTATCTGCTCACCCGTATTCCGGAATGGGGCACGAGGCTGGAGATTGGAGGATTCGAACAGCTGCTGCAGGAACGTTTCGAAAGCGTAGCCACGGGCTTGAGCCCCGAGCTTATGAATATCCAGTAGAGCCTGCTTCAGATGAGCCGCCTGATCGATGCTGACCTGGCGCAGCGCAGCGAAGGGGTCGCCTATAGCGTCATCAATTGGCGAGCCAGCCTCCAAGCCTCGGATCAAGGTTAAGAAACGCCCCTCAGCATTCACCACGGGCTCATCTTTGTGCTGGTTGGACAGAGTGGCCTGCCGATACTGCCAGAGTGACTTCAGCGCTCGTACACAGGTCGTCGTATCCGCAAGTGTTAAAAAACAGCGGAGGCGCCTCGCCTTGGAAGTACCTTCCGCAGCAAAAAGCGGGTCATCAATGTCAATCTCCAGCTCTCCAAGGAAGAACTGGGACAAGGTACGATTTGAGAAATCCAGCACGTAGCCCTGCTCCATCTCGAAAAGAAGGTCGAGGAGCTTCATATCCAACGGTTTTATCTTCGGCATGCGACGTCTTCCTCTCGATTGGTACGCCCGGGGGCTTGCTTCAATATCAGCGGATTACCTGGCGGGCCATCTTCATTATTGGTCGCATTACTCGCTCAGCTTAATGTACCCAAACGGGGTCATTAAGCCCAAAAATGATGGTTAGTGTGCTGTATTGGGAACATTAACTTTGCATGTCATAGCACCTACCCCTAGCGCTCGACTCCAGGATTGCAGTCCGAAATTCTAACCGATCCGATTCCAGTGCTCGATGGTCGACCGGCAAACGAGCGCAGCGCACCTGCTGATTAAGGTGCATTAGTCCAATGCCAGATTAGCGCTCTATCTAATCACTCTTTTCCTTGTCTGCATTTAACCACCAATGTCCGACGCAACGCGTTGGAGGGTCGTGGAGAATCAGCTACAGTTTAGCGACTGCCGGAGGGGTGAAGTCTGGACTGTCGAATATGCGGCTCGTTGGTTCGGATGCCTGAGACCAATTTTCCTGTTGTGATTGTCGATTTTGTTGAGCGTGGCATTTACGTAGTCAGCGCCGACGTGGTGAAACAGAATGAATTCCAAGGAGGCACATGGACGTTGAATCTTTGACCAAGCAGATAACACTTGTTGGTGCGGTGATTGCGGCTTGTACTGGCGTCTGGAGCCTCTGGCTGCAAATGCGTGGAAAGCGCGACCATTACTCTGTCGGCACAGGAACCGTGCGCCCGGAGATCATCAGAGAAACAATGATTCATGTTGTAAGTCACAGTGATCATCCGATCTATCTCGCGGATTACGGATTTATCGATCCAAACTTCCAGTTTTCCTCAATTCCTTTGGAGCAGGAGCTGCACGATTTTCAAGACAGTCATGTGTACACCCGTGGCGGCAGCAGTCTTGAGAAGCGCAGCGACTTCTTCGAAATCGGTTACATTCGGCGCGACACTCCCATCGGTGCGTTCGCAAGAACCGTTACTCAAACTAGGCCCAGCATCGGATTTGCGTACGATACACCGACATGGAAGAAGCTGTGGGTTCGTGCCCTGCTTTTGGTGAAAGGGCGAGGGTATTTGCGATGACATCCTTCTCAGAGACCTCCGGAATCCGCTGTGCTTTATTCATCAGGCCAGCGGATCCTCAGACTGCGCAGTCAGCCCGTTCGAATGTAATTCCTTACAAAGATAGCAAGCCGAGCCAGGACAGAGCCCTCTGAACTGCTCCGTTTGAGAAATCAGAGGTGGCGCTGAGCCTCGTTGATTTACTGCATAGCCCTGTTGCTCAAAAAAGCCTGACGCGGTTGTCGTCAGCAAATGAAGTCGAGCGATTCCCCGCTCGGCAGCTATTGCGTCAATGACGCGAAGCACTGCGACCCCAAACCCTTTCGACCTGTATGCCGGCTCTACGATCATGGAGGGCAGCAATCCATCTGTTCCATGCGTTTCAAACCCTCCCCATCCGACACTCCTACCGTCCCTTGTGAACCCAAAAAAGGTTCGGCATAGAAGGTCAATATCGTCTGCGGGAAGATCGGCGGATTTCAATGTAGCGCGAAAACGCTGCCATTGCTTTGCGGTAAGTTCCGTTGCTCGGATCACGAAGGGCTTGACACCGAGTCGCCATCGCCGACAGCTTCTGTATACTGTTGGCTCCGCCCCCCCTTGAGCTACAGGAACATCAGCATGACTGTACTCCAAACGATCTACTGGCAGCCTACGCCGCCTTAGCGCTACGCCCCCTCGCAACACCTCGCACCCGCCTGTTTTCGCTCGCGGTGCGTACTGCTGTATGCCCGGTTCTTACACCCAAAGCACACAGCCAAATAATCCTCAAAATTTGAATTCGTATCGACGCGCTCGCCCTCCGCCCGGTGTGCGTGCGGTGCATTGCCTTGGATATTCTGATGCTGCAATCACTCAAAAAAACGTGGTTCTCCAACGTTCGTGGAGACGTGCTCCCGGGTCTCGTTGTCGCCTTGGCGTTGATCCCGGAAGCCATTGCCTTCTCTATCATTGCCGGCGTCGACCCCAAGGTCGGCCTCTACGCCTCCTTCTGTATCTGCGCCGTTATCGCATTCGTTGGCGGTCGCCCTGGCATGATTTCGGCGGCTACCGGTGCCATGGCACTGCTCATGGTCACCTTGGTAAAAGATCACGGGCTTCAGTACCTGTTGGCTGCAACCTTACTCTGTGGGGTTCTTCAGATACTTGCCGGATACCTCAAGCTGGGCTCGCTAATGCGCTTTGTCTCGCGCTCGGTCGTTACGGGGTTCGTGAACGCGCTGGCAATTCTGATTTTCATGGCGCAACTACCTGAACTCACCAATGTCACCTGGCACGTATACGCGATGACCGCTGCGGGTCTCGGCATCATCTACCTGTTTCCGTATGTGCCGAAGATAGGAAAGCTAATTCCCTCGCCGCTGGTGTGCATTCTCACTCTGACTGCTATCGCGATTTACCTGGGGCTGGATATCCGCACCGTTGGGGACATGGGTCAGCTGCCCGACACACTGCCGATTTTCCTGTGGCCTGAAGTCCCTCTGAACTTTGAAACCCTGCGCATCATCTTTCCTTACTCGGCAGCGCTGGCAGTTGTAGGTCTGCTGGAGTCCATGATGACAGCGACCATCGTTGATGATCTGACCGATACCACCAGTAACAAAAACCGCGAGTGCAAGGGCCAAGGCGTTGCCAACATTGCAGCAGGGATGCTCGGTGGCATGGCCGGCTGCGCCATGATTGGACAGTCGATCATCAACGTGAAGTCTGGCGGTCGAACTCGCCTTTCAACTTTATGCGCAGGCATCTTCTTGCTGCTGATGGTCGTGTTCTTGGGCGAATGGCTCTCCAAAATCCCGATGGCGGCATTGGTTGCCGTAATGATCATGGTGTCCATCGGCACCTTCAGTTGGGACTCGCTGCGAAATCTGAAAGAGCACCCGTTGCCGACCAACATCGTCATGGTTGCAACGGTTGTAGTGGTCGTGGCGACGCATAACCTGGCCTATGGTGTGTTGGTTGGAGTGCTGCTGGCATCGCTGTTCTTTGCGAACAAAGTCGGGCATTACCTGGATATCAATAGCAGTCTTGAGGCGACTGAATCGCACCGGACTTACCGTGTTGTGGGCCAGGTGTTTTTCAGTTCCGCCGACAAGTTCACCAATGTTTTCGACTTCAAGGAGGCACTCAACAAAGTCACCATCGACCTGACTCTGGCCCATTTCTGGGATATCACTGCGGTTGCAGCACTGGATAAGGTGGTCATCAAGTTCCGTCGCGAAGGTGCAGAAGTTGAGGTGCTCGGCCTGAATGAGGCCAGCGCCACCATCGTTGACCGCTTTGGCGTGCATGACAAACCTGCCGCCATCGACAAGCTCATGAGCCACTAAGGAGACCGACAATGACCCACGTAATGGCATGCATTGATAACTCACTATCCTCGCTGGCGGTCTGCGATTACTCAGCATGGGCGTCGCAACGACTTAGCGCGCCCCTTACCTTGCTGCATGTATTGGATGAGGAGAAATACCCTGCATCAGCAGACCTGAGCGGAAATATTGGTCTCGGAAGTCGAGAGCATCTACTGGAGGAGCTGGCTACTTTAGATGCTCAGCGTGCCAGGCTCGCTCTGGAGCAAGGTCAACACATGCTCAAGAAGGCCAGGGAGCGGACGGTCATAGCCGGCGCAGCTTTTCCTGAGTTAAAGCAGCGCCACGGACACTTGATAGAAAGTCTGATCGATCTTCAGGACGATATTCGACTACTGGTCATTGGGCGAGTGGGTGAAGACAGCACACGTGGAGTGCACAGCCTTGGCAGTCAAATTGAAGCTGTCGTACGCACAATTCACCGTCCAATTTTGATAACAGCAAGCAGCTATAAAATGCCAGAAAAGGTGATGCTCGCGTTTGACGGTAGCCGCACAGCGCACAAAACCGTTGATCTGCTTGCCGCCAGTCCGCTTTGCGCAAACCTACCAATTCATCTCGTTATGGTTGGTGCTGACTCGGAAGGCAACCGAGAGTCGCTGGAGAAAGCGAGGAGCACGCTCCTTACTGCTGGCTTTGTCATCCACGCCCAGATCCTGCATGGAGAAGTGGAAGCAGCTCTGCACGCTTATCAGGCGGAGCAGGGAATTGATCTTCTCGTCATGGGGGCCTACGGCCACTCGCGCATTAGACAATTTCTGGTAGGCAGTACAACGACGACGATGCTCCGCACAGCCACCATGCCGATACTGTTGCTTCGTTGAGTAGCTGCAGCTACACGAATTGAGTCGCATCTAGGATGCGACTCAGTGGATGCCAAGCGGAGTGCAGTACCAAAAACTGAGACTCACTTATTCAAACGCAGGGAGGCTTGGTGTAGCTACTGCCTTAGCCTCTGCTACCCAAGCATCAAAGCCTCCAGCGATAGAAGACACATTGACGTAGCCCATCTCACCCAGAGCTAAGGCAGAAAGAGCAGCTCTTCCGCTCGTTTTGCAATAAAGAATTATCTTTAAGTCTCGGATAGCGAGTTCTGGCGTGCTGCTAAGCCTGAACTCCAAAATCCCACGCGGAATGTTTAATGCGCCAGGGATATGGCCAGCGCTGTACTCATCTGGCTCCCGTACATCGATCAGTAGATCAGCTTCCTCTACTGCAGCATCTGCTGAGCCAAGGTCTATTTCTCTGATGTGTAATTTAGCTTCTGTCACAAGATCATGTGAGCTTTTCATTTAAGATTTAATCTCATTTGCGTCGAGTTTTTCAATTCTGGATGCGGGCTGCACCCGCCTCGACACCATGGCCCTAGCCATTCATTATGTAAATATATATATTATATAAATTCTAAATGAGTCGGCAGTCATGCAACGCCCTGAAAATGAACTCGATATCCAGCAACTGCGAGCTAGCGCTGAAGCTGCTAGCCAGCTATTGAAAGCGCTGGCGAACCCTGATCGATTGCTCCTTCTCTGCCAACTGTCGCAGCGTGAGCTAAATGTGACCGATTTAGAGGCATTGTCAGGCATTCAGCAACCTACGTTGTCTCAACAATTCGCGGTGCTACGTAGCAAGAGCATGGTGGAAACGCGACGCGCGGGAAAGCAAGTCTATTACCGAATCAGCAGCTCTGCCGCGCTCGCGGTGATCCATGTCCTTTATCAGCACTTCTGTGCGGGAGATGCAAAATGAGCATTGATTGGATCAACTTTACGCCTTGGACTTCCTTATGCGGAGGGGCCTTGATAGGGCTGGCGGTTAGCTTGTTCGTTCTCGCCAATGGTCGCATCGCAGGCATCAGTGGGCTGATTGGAAGCGTGATGCAATTTGGCAGTGAAGGCTGGAGCGAGAAGGCGCTGTTTCTTCTTGGTCTGTTGCTTGCTCCATTGTTGTGGGGAGCATTTAGCGTGTTGCCGGAGATCGAGGTTAGGGCAGAGTGGCCCACCCTGATTATTGCGGGGCTGCTCGTCGGCTTGGGTACACGTTATGGCTCCGGCTGCACAAGTGGTCATGGCGTTTGCGGCATCTCTCGACTATCAGCTCGATCCATCACAGCAACGATGTGCTTTATGTTCGCCGGCTTTGCAACGGTGTACGTCATTCGTCATGTGGTGGGAGCATGAAGATGATCAAGCTGAGCGCATTTTTTGCAGGACTGATCTTCGGCCTTGGGCTTCTTCTGGCAGGCATGGCGAACCCCGCCAAGGTATTGGCTTTTCTTGATGTGACCGGGGCCTGGGATCCGTCACTCGCACTGGTGATGGGAGGTGCCATCGCAGTGGCGGTTATTCCCCTGAATTGGGCGCGCAAGAACAAGCAATCGTTGCTTGGTGCCCCCATGCAGTTACCGATGAAACGGGAGTTGGATGCCCGCTTGATTGGCGGCAGCCTGGTGTTTGGTATCGGTTGGGGAATTGCGGGGATCTGCCCTGGGCCAGCGGTCGCTATTCTGCTTACGGGGCACGGGAAAATCATCATATTCGTATTGGCCATGTTGGCCGGTATGTACTTCTTCTCTCTATTAGAACGTCGGCGCACTGCCTGATTAGGCGATAGCCATGAAAGCGAATGACGGTAGCGCTGTCAGACGTCTACACGCGCTGACCAGATCGATTTCACCTATCGAGAGCCAAGGGGTATTTGATGTCAGACCTGAACGATCCACGAGTCTTCTTTGCCGCTGAGCGAACCTTGCTTGCCTGGAACCGAACCAGCCTTTCGCTGATGGCGTTTGGCTTTGTTATTGAACGATCCGGGCTACTTCTACAAATGCTAAAACCAGGTGCGTTGGGCAGCCCAGAAAGACACTTTTCCTTCTGGATAGGACTGGCCTTTCTCATGCTCGGCTCATGGGGCGCATGCTGCTCATCTTGGCAGTACAAACGCGTGGTTAAATCTCTGAAGGCTGTAGAAATCCCGGAGGGTTACAGCATCAACTCTGGCCCTACAACGAATGTGCTCACTGCTGTCCTTGGAGTTTTGCTCATGGTCTACCTTGCCATCATATGAGCAAAGCTTAGCCATAACGTTGTATCGGAAAATCTCTGTCGGCGAGATTTGAGTCTGCTCGAAATAGCCCTTTCCGACTCAGGCCTTGCCCACTCCCGAGTCATCCTACAAATCAAATAACTCTACAAAAAAGGATAGGCTGTGTCCCATCACGCTAAGTGGATTAGCCTCTGCGCGATGAGTTCCCTAGTAGCTGGGGGTGCTGAGTTGCTACATCTGTTGCATCAGCACGCATGCTATTGGGTCACCGCCAGAATTGTTGCCTTCTGGTTGGTCATTTGAGGGGCCGATTTCGTTTGCGGACTCAAGCTTACGCCATCAAGTTCTTGAGGGCTCAACGTGGCCCCTCTGTCAGACAGAGTCAAGGCGAGAACTAGAATGGTAAAGCCTACTAACACTGGGAATGAGCCCAACCAAAACTGGATGCGTCGGCGGCGCTGGTATGCGTCCATTTTTACTAGCCCCTGTCGGTGTTGGCGAGTATTTCTCGCTTACTTATACTTCTGCCGCTCAATGTAATTTCAACCGTCGATGATTACCAGCCCTCGGAAAATAAGGATCTGAGCCGCGTCACATTGTGGGATGCGGCTATCCTGGTTTACCAGAGTGCTCGATGACTGATTCGGAATTTAATACGTCGGTTTCACAATAAATCATGTGGCCCATTACCTGGAGATCTGATAACCGTTCAGCGATTCGGTAGAACGATACCATCGAACATCAGTTCACTGGACTGCTAAGCAATCTCGCTACATGCACCGATTTCAAAATAGCCACTAAAAATCTCATAAAAGAACGGCGTAGGTGACGAAATAGGTGGCAGATAGAGTCACTACACAGCCAATAATTAGACACGAACTATTTCACGTGACGGTGCTGATAAGAGTAACGCGCCGGCCCCTTTAGTGAACACTTTCTAAACTGCGTACTTTTCCGACTTAGACGGAAAAACCACCAGCACCCGTAACCCATTAGCATCGGGAGGACTATCCAATACGACCTGGGCTCCGTGCTGCTCTGCAATCGTTTTAACAATTGAAAGCCCCAGTCCGCTACCGGAGCCTATTTGATTATTACCGCGATAGAATCGCTCAAGCACCCGCTCACGCTCCGCTGCATTTATTCCCGGCCCGTTATCGCAGACCTCAAGCACGACACCTTGTCCGGTATCACGTACTGCAATATCAATCCTTGCATGAGCTCCCGCGTAACGAATGGCGTTGTCCACTAGGTTATTGAGCAAGATACGTAGAGTTTCGGGATCTCCAGGAATGCTTGACTCCGTAGTTTCGGCTAGCCCGAGATCGATACCAGAAGCTTCAGCCCTACGAACCTGATCAGTTATCACCGATTTGCATAGGTCTGATAATTCGACGCTCTGCATGACTGGCGATTGCGCGTCAGGCTCCAAACGAGCCAAGGTCAACAACTGTTGTGTCAGGTGGGTAAGACGAGTAACGCCGGTCTGTAGCTCAGACAGGGACATCTGACGGTCTTCATCGAGAGTGGCCCGCTGTGCCAACTCCACTTGAATGCGGAGCGCTGCCACTGGTGTTCGTAGCTCGTGTGCAGCATCAGCTATGAAATGCTTTTGCATGGTAAAGGCATTCGCCAAGCGCTCCAGCAAATCGTTGAGGGCATCCACGAGAGGTTTGACTTCGCCAGGCAACTCTTTTGAAGCTATAGGCTGCAAGCTATTTACGTTGCGCTCCGACAGTTCTGTCGCCACGGTTTTAAGTGGTTTCAATCCGTAGCTGATTCCAAACCACAAAAAAAGTGCTAGTAAGGGAATAAGGGATATCACTGGCCACAATAGATGCAAGGCTAAACCGGCGAGCTCTTCCCAGCGTTTATTTTGCGCTTGAGCCACCCGAAAGATTTTATCTCCACGCTGACTGGCAAACGTGTGCCAAGTTTGATCTCCGATCTGAACATCACTGAATCCAGTTTGCACCGGTGGAGGGAGCACAAGTGCTGAGTCAGTCGTGAAACTTAAGACTCCTGCGCTCCAAACTTGAAGCAGCACTTCGTCAGCATTATCATCACGCAATGGACTAGGTCTATTCCCGGTATCCGACAGTACAACACGCTCACCAGGTTCCACATTGATGTGCTCTGCGAGGTAACGCATTTGGTCGTTGAGCAGATCGTCCAGTTCCAGTACAGCCCCCCAATAGGTGCCGATACTTGCCAGCAGTCCAGCCAGAAAAGTGGCAGGCAGCAGCCATAACAGCAGACGCCGACGGAGCGAACTCATGCGTCCTCTCCAATGTGGTAACCCACCCCTCGAACAGTGCGGATCACGTCGGCCCCCAGCTTTTTGCGAAGATTATGAATATGAACTTCCACCGCGTTGCTACCTACCTCGTCACCCCAGCCATACAGGCGATCCTCTAGCTGCTCGCGGGAGATCACTGCATCCGGTTCCTTCATCAGCTCGTGCAGCAATGCATATTCTTTGGCCGATAGGCTGACAGGCTCATTGCGCAACCACAGCAGGTGCCGTACCGGATCAAGTCGCAACGGGCCACCCCGAAGCTCGGTCTGCACACGCCCGGATTGACGGCGACTGACGGCGCGGATGCGTGCGATCAGCTCTTCGATGGCGAACGGTTTAACCAGGTAATCATCAGCGCCGTGATCAAGACCAGCAACCCGATCTCGTAGCGAGTCGCGGGCGGTGATTATGATCACTGGCAAGGTCTCGTCGTGTTGACGCATAACCTTGAGTACCTCCATGCCATCCTGGCGCGGGAGGCCAAGGTCGAGTAGCAACAATGCATAGGGGGTGGTTTCCAAGGCGAGTACGGCAGCCTTGCCGTCCGTGACCCAATCCACCGTGTACCCTTCCTGGCGCAAGCCTTTTTGCAAGCCACTGCCAATCATCGGGTCGTCTTCTGCAAGTAATATTCGCATTGCCTGATCCCTTGCCTCACATCAGCCAGCGCTTCGCTGGGGTAGCGCGCAGTGTGCCGAAGTCTTGCCTGCGCGCATATGGTGCCCAGGTCATAGATGATTCTGACTCTAGTCGGTCTATCAGTATTCTTAGCTCATCCCAGCGACCTGTACGTTGAAATCAACACCTCAGAGCAACGAACTCTCGGGCCTACAAGGATAATAAGAGTGCCAGCGTCACCCTTAAGGTGGATTTAAGGAAGCAACCATTATGGTGCGCATCACTCGCACCATGATCGCAAAGTGGTGCCACCTAGTATCCTGAACGGGTCTCCCGATGGAAGAGCTCAATCGCACTCTGTTTTTGGCGATCAACGCCAGCGTGCACTCCTCGACGGAAATGCAGCTACTGGCGACTTTTCTGGCGCAGTGGCTCATCACCGGCGTACCGCTATTGCTGATCGGGTTGTGGCTGCGAGGCACACGTCACCATCGAGCCGCTGCGGTCACCGCCACGCTGAGCATCGTGTTCGCGCTTGGATGCAACCTGCTGATCAGTAGCCTGTGGTTCCACCCGCGCCCCTTCATGCAGGGACTGGGACAAAATTTCCTCGAGCACGCTCCTGAATCCTCTTTCCCCAGCGATCACGCCACTGTGATGTTCACGTTGGCCGTTGCTCTGATGCTGGCGTCTCTACGTAAGCTTGGCGTGTTGATGCTGCTGCTGGGCACATTGGTCGGCTGGGCACGTGTCTATTTAGGCGTGCATTTTCCATTCGATATTGTCGGGTCGTTGCTGGTCTCGTTGATAAGCGCGTGGTTGGTACCGCTGGTGCTGAGTTGGCAGCATCTTGGCGAGCGTCTGCTCGACGTTTTTGAGCACCTATATCAACGAGTTTTTCCATCAGCCGCGCAACGCGACACTCACCAGTAGGGGGGAGAGGCAATGCTTTATTCGCGAAGTTCTGCGCGCTCCGCCACTTTGGTCACGAAAAAAATACAACTGCATAAACAGTTTTTTATCACTGCGGTAGTGCTGCTCACCGGCTGCGCGAGTTATCAACCACAACCCCTGGCGCCTCAGAAAATAATGGCTGCCTATGAAGGGCGCTCTCTGACTAACCCAGAGCTTCAGCGCTTCATAGCAGCGCGCCGCCCCAAAACCACCTGCGCCTGGGATCTGAACACCTTAACGCTGGCGGCCTACTACTACAGTCCTGAGCTGGACGCGGTACGCGCCAGGTTTGCTAGTGGTGAGGCAGCAACACAAACGGCAAATCAACGAACCAATCCGTCCTTGTCGTTGCCACTGCAGTACGCCGATCAACCGATAAAACCGTGGACATACGGACTGGCACTCGACATCCCGATTGAAACTGCCGGTAAGCGTGGCTATCGAGTGGCACAAGCACAACAGCTATCAGACGCTGCCCGTCTGAATATCGGTCAAACCGCCTGGCAGATCAGGAGTCGTCTTCGCAGCGCGTTACTAGACTTTTACGCCGCCAGTCAGCATCACTCGATTATCGAGCGTCAGGTCGACATTCAGCAGAACATAGTCACCATGCTGGAGAAGCAGCTTTCGTTGGGGTCGGCTTCGACGTTCGAGTTGAGGCAGGAGCAGATCATTCTGGAGCGTGATCGTAGTGACTTGGCTAATAGCGAAAAGCTGATGCTGGACGCCAAAGCACTGATCGCTCAGACCATTGGGATTCATCTCAGGGCTCTTGAGTCCATCAAGCTAGACCTGAGTGAATTCGAGAGCCTGTCTGCGCAGATCCCTGATAACGCCGCCCGCCGTCAAACCATTCTGAATCGCACTGACATCCTGGGTGCCCTGGCCAAGTACGAAGCTAGCCAAGCCGCTCTCCAGCTGGAAGTAGCACGGCAATATCCGAACCTGTCACTCGGACTCGGATACTCGTTCGACCAAGGGGTGAACAAGTACAGCGTTACACCAACAGGTATCACGCTCCCCCTGTTCAACCGCAATGAAGGGCCTATCGCAGAGGCTGAAGCCCATCGCAAGGAAGCCGCCATTCGCGTCGAGGCACTTCAAGACCAAGCGATCAATCAGACCGACAGCGCTCTACAACACTATCGCCTGGCCACGCAAAACCTGGCGCTCATCGAAACCCAGGACGCTACCCGAACAACCGCTTTTCAAGCTGACCAACGCTCCTTCGATTTAGGCGCGATAGACCGACTTGCGCTATCGCGGTCACGCCGGGCCGTGAATGTCGATGCAATGACCCACGTGGATGCAGTGGTTCAAGTCCAGCAAACCATCAGTCAACTTGAAAATGCCATCCAGCAACCGCTCGATGGAATCCCATTGCACGCCCAGTCAACCGAGGCGGTCATTCGAAAATGAACACTCCCTTTCGTAGCAAAACCTCACGAATCCCCTTGGCAGTGGCAGCCGTCGTCGGATTAGGCGCTTTAGGCTTTTTCTCTTATCAATCCATGCAGGCTGTGCCTACAACTCCAGTCGCCCCCCTTTTAACACGGGTCACGACAGAAGGAGGCTTGACCATCGTCACGCTGGATGAAACGACCCAGACAATCAGTGGCATCCAGAGTGAATCGATCACAGCGTCCAGGCATCAAGTGGAACATCTGGCTTACGGCAGTGTGCTTGATGTGCAAGGGCTTAATGATCTGAGCACTCGCTACTCCATGGCTCAAGCAGACTCTGCGGCGGCACAGTCTGCCGCTTCGGCTTCTGGCCAAGAATATGAGCGCAACGCCGCGCTGTTCAAGGCCAACCAGAGCGTGGCCTTGAAGGTGCTGCAAGCCTCGCAAGTCACATGGAATACAGATAAGACCAAGCTGCAATCCGCGAGTGCCAACATGCAGTCGGTACGCAATAGCGCTCTACAACAGTTTGGTGCGCCCTTGGCCGGTATGCTCGGAGCGCAAGACGCCCCGCTATTGCACAGACTGTTGAACCGCGAGGACATGCTTTTGCGCATTGTCCTCCCCCTCGGTGATGATCTGGCCGCCCCTGAACTGATTACGGTTGAGTCCGGCGAACACCATCGGGAAACGGCTCGGCTCATTTCAGTCTCGCCTCAAGTCGACCCTTCGACTGAAGGCCGTGCATACCTTTACCGAGCGGCGGCGACTCTGCCAGTCGGTAGCAAAGTCGTTGCCTATTTGCCGTTACCCACACCAACCAGCACCAGTCTCGTCATACCTGAGGCCGCCATCCTATGGTTTGGTGGGCAACCGTGGGCGTATGTGCAAATTGCCAAAGACCGGTTTACCCGCCGCCCTGTCGCTGACCAAGCCCCCTACAACAATGGATACCTGGTAAGCACCGGATTTGAGTCCGGTGAGCGTGTCGTGGTGCATGGTGCACAACTGTTGTTATCCGAAGAGCAGCGCCCACCCATCACAGCATCGGCCTGCAAAGACCCCGAATGTGACGACTAACCAGACGGCAGCGAATACCTAATGTTGAATTCAATTATCCGCTTCGCTGTCCGTTTCCGAGGGGTTGTTATCGCCCTCGCATGTCTGCTGGCAGGTTATGGCATCTACACCCTGACCCAGGCCCGGCAAGATGTCTTTCCCGAGTTCGCTCCACCGCTCGCAATAATTCAAACCGAAGCCCCAGGGTTATCGTCCGAACAGGTTGAAATGCTGGTCACCCAGCCAATCGAAAACGCAATGGGCGGCACGCTGGGGCTTGCGAGCATGCGCTCAAAGTCGTTACCAGGGCTGTCCATGGTGACGCTGACCTTCAAGGATGGGGCTGACATCTATCGTGCCAGACAACTGGCTGCGGAGCGACTCAGTACGCTCACCGGCACTCTCCCGCAGCGGGTCAAAACACCAGCACTATTACCACTGACGTCTTCGACCAGCGTCACCCTTGTCGCAGGTATTACCTCCGATACCCGCTCGCTGATAGAGATGCGCACACTGGCTGAGTGGACGATCAAGCCACAATTGTTGCGCGTGCCCGGCGTGGCGGACGTAATCGTATTCGGTGGCGATCTAAAGCAGTTTCAGATTCAGGCAGATCCCAAAAAGCTGGTGCAATACGGTTTTTCTCTGCAGGACGTTTTGAGCGCTGCCCAGCACTCTACGGGTGTTAGAGGTGCGGGTTTTCTGGAGACCGCTAACCAGCGCATAGTCTTGAATACCGAAGGTCAAACCGTTACACCCGCGCAGTTGGCGCAAACGGTGCTCAGCTACCAAAGTGGAGTCGCCGTACGCTTGGGCGATGTCGCCGCAGTGACCTATGGGCCTGCTCCCGCAGTAGGCGCTGCGGCAATCGACGGTAAGCCAGCAGTGTCGCTGATGGTAGAAAGCCAATACGGCGCCGACATGATGAGCGTTTCCAGTAGTGTGGAAAGCACCCTGGACAGTTTGAAACCATCGCTAGAAGCAGAACAGGTGAGCCTGCACCCGGACATCTTCCGCCCAGCCAGGTTTATCGAAACCGCGATAGGTCACTTGCAGACGGCACTGTTATTGGGCGGTGTGTTAGTTCTTCTGGTGCTGTTTCTGTTCTTGCTCAATATCCGCACTGCAATCATCTCGGCTACGGCAATTCCGCTGTCCTTGTTAACGGCGGTGATCGTGCTCCATCACTTTGGTGTGAGCCTTAACACCATGACCTTGGGTGGCCTGGCCATTGCCTTGGGAGAAGTGGTGGACGACGCCGTGGTCGACGTCGAGAACATCTTCCGTCGGCTGCGCCAAAACCAAGCGCTGGAGCACCCTTTGTCACCGGCCTTGGTGGTATTGCGCGCCTCATTCGAAGTCCGTAGTGCAGTGGTGTATGCCACCTTGGTTGTTGCATTGATTTTCCTACCCGTACTGGCACTGTCAGGGATCGCCGGGAAACTCTTCGCGCCCTTGGGGCTCGCCTACATCCTGGCAATTTTGGCCTCCCTTTTGGTGGCCCTGACAGTCACGCCAGCGCTGGCTTTTATGTTGTTGACCACCAAGCCACTTCAATCGGAGGAGCCAAAGTTGGTGCAGCGACTGAAGGCGCGTTATCTGAAAATACTCGCCAGCATCGAGTCGCACTCTCGCTCAATCGTCTGGATGATCGTCATTCTCTGTACCGTGTCGGCCAGCGCGCTGCCGTTTTTTGGCGGCAACTTCATACCGGAATTGAAGGAGGGGCATTACCTGATTCATATGGCGTTGGCCCCTGGCTCCTCATTGACCGAATCCATGCGAGTGGGCGACCGTGTGGTGCAGGAGCTAAGTACAGTCCCCGGCGTGCGACTGGTAGCGCAACGTGCAGGACGAGCCAGTGAAGTGGTCGATCCGACCGGCGTTCATGTCAGTGAGTTCGAAGTGGATTTGAATAGTTTGTCCGCCGCCGAGGAAACCCAGGCCGTGGCACGTGTCCAACACGTATTGGCCAGCTTCCCAGGGCTGACTACGTCGGTGAATACATTTCTAACTGAACGGGTGGACGAAAGTATCTCCGGTGTCACCGCGCCGGTCGTTATCAACGTCTTTGGCCCTGATCTGGATGTGCTGGACAGCAAAGCCCAGGAAATCGCCCAGGTGATAGGTCGAATCCCAGGCACCATCGGCCTGAGAGTCGAGTCAGCCCAGCGTGTGCCGCAATTGACCATCAGGCTACGACCTGAGCAATTGACACATTGGGGGTTCGAGCCAGTCGATGTGATGGACGCGATCCAGATTGCATACGACGGAGTGACCGCCAGCCAGATCTATCAGGGCAACCAGACTTATGACGTCACTGTCTCATTGGCACCCTCCGCTCATCACAGTATCGCAACTGTCGGCTCGCTGCTGCTGCGCAACAAAAGCGGAACAACGGTGCCTCTCGATCAACTGGCCTTGATCACTCAAACCAGCAGCCGTTACCAAATCGTGCACAGCGGTGGCCAACGCCTGCAAACAGTCTCGACTGCAGTGCGTGGCCGAGCGGTGAGCGACTTCGTTCAAGAGGCTCGTCAGCGCATCAACAAAGAGGTCACGCTACCGAAGGGAACCTACGTCTTGTTTGCTGGAGAGGAACAAGCACGTGCGCAATCGCAACAGGACTTACTGGTTTACACAGCAACAGCCATCATTGGGATCGTGCTGCTTTTGTTCCTCGCTCTCAAAAGTATACGTGCGTTGGTCTTAGTCCTCGTGAACCTGCCTTTCGCCTTAGTAGGCGGTGTAATGACCGTGTTGGTGTGCGGTGGAAACTTGTCATTGGGATCGCTTGTCGGGTTTGTCACCCTGTTTGGGATCACGCTGCGCAACTCCATCATGCTCGTCTCGCATTACTCACACCTGGTGAATGAAGAAGGTTTGACATGGGGGCCTGAAGCGGCTCGAAGGGGCGCCGCCGAACGACTGGTACCAATCATGATGACAGCCGTGGTGACAGCGTTGGGATTGCTACCGCTAGCGCTCGCGAGTGGTGCAGCGGGCAATGAAATCGAAGGGCCTATGGCTATCGTTATCCTGGGAGGATTGGTGACCTCGACAGCACTCAATCTTTTGGTGTTACCAACCTTGGCTTTACACTTCGGGCACTTTGAAAAGCGCATTGACGAGTTTCCCGCTGAGGCGGCACCTGCGTAATATCGGTTGTGCGACTTATCGAGAAGATACGTATATAGATTGCTTCATAGCCGACATTACATAGGCAGCCCGCGAATGATGACGTCCATGGTCTCATCGATCATCGAGTTTCTCACGGTGCATCCCCATGTTGCCTATCTGGCGGTGTTTCTCTTGGCACTTTCCGAGTCAGTCCCGATCATCGGCGCAGTTGTTCCAGGTACTGCCGTGATCCTCGCGCTCAGTGCCTTGGTGCCGAGTGGAGTGTTATTACTCTGGCCATTGCTGATCGCCGCTACGTTAGGCGCCATCGCGGGTGATGGGCTTTCGTTCTGGCTCGGGCATCGATACCACCGCGAGATTCTTGGCTTCTGGCCTTTGAACCGCCACCCTGAACTGATTCAAAGCAGCGAGGCCTTTTTCGAGCGTCACGGCGCCAAGAGTGTGTTTCTCGCGCGCTTCGTACCGGGCGTCCGCGCCTTCATCCCGCTTCTCGCCGGCATGATGGGAATGGTGGTCAGCCGGTTCTATACCGTCAATGTGGTCTCGGCGCTTGCTTGGGCTTCGTCGCATATCCTGTCAGGTGTTCTCGTAGGCGCGACGTTCCGCGTTCTCGGATCGGCTGCAAAACCGCTCGCAATTCTGCTGGTCGTTCTACTCGTGGCGGGCTGGACGCTCCTGCATATCATGCGTTGGACGTTGCGACGCGGAGTCCCATACTTCATCGACGCACTTGGGCGGCTGCGGTACTGGGCCGGCACCCATGACAGCTGGTTGAGCCGCAGACTCTCCCATTTACTCGATCCTTCGCGGCCCGAAGTACGGACTCTCGCAGTGTCGGCGGTGCTACTCGTCGGTGCAGCCTGGCTCTTCTTTGGCATCCTTGAAGATGTCGTCACCGGTGACCCATTGCTGCTCGCAGACAGCGCGTTATACCACGCGCTTCAGGAGCTTCGTACAGTGCCAGGCGATACGGTGATGATCGCCATTACAGAACTCGGCGACACCACGGTCGTGGCTGCGGTAACGCTGATTGTCTTGCTGTGGCTCATGTGGAAACGCTCCTGGCGTACAGCTGCCTATTGGCTGATTGCGATTGCCGGCGCTTCAGCACTCAACTCGGTCATCAAAGTGGCGTTGCATCGAGCTCGACCCGGCGAGCTTCTCTACTCCGGCTGGAGTGCATTTTCCTTCCCCAGCGGCCATAGCACGGTCAATGTCGTGCTCTACGGCTTCCTCGCCTTCCTCATCGCGCGTGAGATCCGCCCAGCATGGCGCCTCGTGGTCGTTCTCGGCGCAGCAACCCTGATATTTCTGATTGCATTTTCGCGCCTCTACCTCGGTGCACACTGGTTTTCCGACGTGCTCGGGGGGCTGGCATTCGGATCCGCGTGGCTGGCGCTGCTCGGACTGTCCTACCTGGGGCGCCAAGCCGGACGCATTGAGCCAATTGGCCTACTCGCCGCCGGTTGTTCGGCACTGATTCTCGCCGGAGGACTCAATATTTATCGTAGCCATGCGACCGACAGCGACCGATATGCTGTCAAGGTAAGAACTCCGTCCATGGCCGCCAGCGATTGGTGGGCGTCGGATTGGCAGCAACTGCCGGTGCGGCGTATTGATCTCACTGGCGAGACAAATGAGCCCCTGACGTTCCAGTGGGCCGGTGGTCTGCCGGAGTTGCAAGATGTCCTGCAGCGTAACGGGTGGCGCGACTCAGCGGACTGGACACTGTTGAATGCCCTGAATTGGCTTTCCGTCCAGAACGACCCGGCAGCTCTTCCGGTTATTCCACTTTTCGCTAGTGGCCGACTCCCCAGTCTGACGCTCGTTCGAACGAATAGTGGTGGCGCACTGACTAGCTCGCGTTTAGTGCTTCGAGTGTGGGTCGTCGATTTCGAGCTCACGAACGGGCGTACTTCACCGCTGTGGATAGGCTCAGTTGTCGAGGAGCGTTTCTATCATCCCCTATCCCTCTTCACGTTGACGTCGACACAGCAGGATGTGAACGCACCACGGGGCACGCTAACTACTACTTTTGAGGATGGGCGACTCCTTCCTCGCATCCCAGAGATGGCAGATGAGGATTGGGATGGCAAAGTCCTGCTAGCTCGCCATCATGAGCCTACCCATCACTGACACGCTCTGTTCAACCGGTGGGCTGCTCGAACAGATCGAAACTCTTCCAATATTTGCCTGGAATTATTGTTTCTTAAATAACAGTAAGAGAAGAGCTGTTGAGGCAAGCAATGCCCCCACAACGAAGGTGCTGTCTGATCCGATGCTTTGCCATAGCCAGCCCGCAAGAACACTGGCGATCAGCATGCATACACCACTGACCAAATTGAAAATACCGAAGGCGGTGCCCTTAAGTTTTCCAGGCGCTTTATCGGCTACAAGCGAGGCAAGAATGCCTTGGCTGAATCCCATATGAAGCCCCCACAATGCAACGCCCAGCATCATCGTGATGGCAGAGCTGGACTGAGCAAGCACCAGATCCGCTAGGATGAGTAATCCCATCCCCACAACGAGCAGTTTCGTACGGCTGATACGATCAGATAGCCAACCGGCAGGGTAAGCAGACAAGGTATAGAAAAGTGCCATTACCACCATCACCAGTGGAGTCCAGGTGGCCGAAAAGCCTAACTGTTGGGCCCGTAATACCAGAAACGCTTCACTGAACCGGGCTAGTGTAAATACCCCGCCAATGACAACAACCCACCAGTACCCAGACGAGAAGTCGAGCAAGGCTCTCCAATGAATCGGAGAGCGAAATTTGCGTTCACTGGGGGCGTGTACGGGCTCTTTTACTCCTGTGACAATTAGAGTCACCGCTATTGCTGCGGGAATCACTGCAACCCACAGTACAAGCTGTATGTCTGCGAGCCACAACATCAGCAATATGGCCAGAGCGGGGCCAAGAACGGCTCCTACGGTATCCATCGATTGTCTTAACCCAAAGCAGGCGCCCCGGATCTCTGGTGGCGAAACATCTGCGACCAGTGCATCTCGCGGTGCGCCACGAATCCCTTTACCGATACGATCCAGAAAGCGAGCAGTGAAGACCACCTCAACCGAGTGAGCCAAAGGGAAAAGCGGCTTGGTCAGGGCGGCCAAACCATATCCAAGTAGCATTAGTCCTTTGCGTCGCCCTATAAAGTCGCTGATGGCGCCAGAGAATATTTTGACGAACATGGCGGTCGACTCGGCAATCCCCTCTATCACCCCTACAGTCAATGCACTCGCGCCCAACGTAGTGACTAAAAACACAGGCAGCAAACTGTGTACCAGCTCAGACGATAGATCCATGAACAGGCTAACAAAGCCCAACGCCCAGATCGTGCGCGGAATCCGAAGACGCTCAACATTTGTATTAGGACTATCGCTGCTCATATTTTCATCCTGTACTCGTCGGTGCCGCAGAGAGGTATGGAAAGGCAGCGCCCCTTCCACGTGACTATCTCACTCGCGTGGACTGCAGATAGTGGTAGGAAGAAATGGTGCCCAAGATATGGAGGTTACACGGGACACACCTAGGCATCTGCCTGTCAAAAAATTCATTTTGCGGGGATGAGCGTGAAATGCAGCCAGCTTTAGTATTAGCCCAAGCCAGCAAACATTGCGATGGCTAAACCTAAACACTGGAGATTTGCCATGAAAACCCTGAAAGCTCTTTTGATCGTAACCTTGATGAGTGCCTCTGTAGCTGCCATGGCAGAAGGCGGTGGCGATACAGTAACTGCAAAGATGGAGGCCGCAAGAGAGTCTGCGATGGCAACGTACCAGCAGTCTGAACACGCAACCGCCGTTGCCAGCAATCAGAAAGCGCCATCCAATGATGTCGAATGCACAAATTGATATTACGCAATACTCATCAAAGCATTTAGCAGACTGCGACTTGCTCGTGCGCTTTAACTGCCATGGGCCACAGCCAAAGAACCTGCTAAAAACAACCACTAAAAAAGCCGCTTGCTCGCAGCATGCAGTAGGGGTTACCAGGTTAAAAGAATCAAAGATTTCAACTCGGATTGCGATGTGCATCGACAATCCGAGCAACGGGCGTGCAAAAGTTACTTTTTGCATGATGATACTTAACGCATATAATTTATATGGGAGTTATAGCCAATCTAAATTGCGTGCCCCACGTCCAAGACTCACGTGAAAAATATAGCCGGCGACAATTTTACTGAAATTAAAAAATCACAATAAATCTGCTCGTTAGCTCGCATTAAATCCTAATTCCCACAAGCTGAAAATTTCTTGCTGGATGGTTAATAAAATAAACCCTCAGGGCTGAATTTTACGCCAGAGACAACACGATTAATAAACTTAATCCTGATTATTATTTGACAGGATTTTGATCTTTTGCCCCCCTAAGCTGTACTCGTCCATACATCGAGCTATAGCTTGAACGTTGCACTCACAACCTATACTGGTCGTCTCTAATGATACATGTGAGTCCGGTGCGAACGGCGAGCTTTTAGACGCTGTAATTTATAGATTTAATCCGTTTTCAGGAACCCCCCCTATGAGCACCCCTATCAGTTTGAATAAGCTGCCAGAAATAACCTTGGCGTTCTGGGCGATGAAAATCTGCGCCACCACCCTCGGTGAGACTGCGGGTGATTTACTGTCGATGACGCTGAATGTGGGGTATGCGATCAGCTCAATGATCCTGATAAGCGCCTTCCTGATTACACTTGGTTTGCAGCTATTTTCGAAAAGTTATAATCCCGTGTTGTACTGGGTCGTTATTCTCTCCACCAGTACCGCAGGCACCACCATGTCGGACTTTATGGATCGTACCTTGGGCCTAGGCTATGCGTCCGGCTCTCTAATTCTGATCAGCCTGTTGATCACTATTTTTGCGGTCTGGCGCTTGAGCGAGAAAACGCTGTCGGTAAACAACATCCACACCACTAAGGGCGAGGTGTTCTATTGGGCGGCAATTCTGATTTCCAACACGCTGGGCACAGCGTTAGGCGACTACCTGGCAGATGACTCCGGACTGGGCTTCGCTGGAGGTGCATTGCTGATCGGGGCGGCGATTACCGCTGTGATGCTGGCCAAGTTCTACACGAGGATTTCCACAGTGCTGCTCTTCTGGTTGGCGTTTGTCCTGACCCGACCGTTCGGCGCGACACTCGGCGATTTTTTGACCAAGTCTCACGAAAAAGGCGGTCTGGATTTTGGCACCGTTGGTTCATCGTTAGTGTTGGCCAGTGTGTTGGTAGTGTTGGTGTCCTTCGCCGTCAAGGCACGCAGCGCTGAAGAAATGTATGGCTGAACGGCTTGTGGGGGAGTGCTACAAGGTCGAGTTGGTGCTTGGCAGCGTTTTGTGTGAGCCAAGTTTTCCGCGTACGGCGTTCATCGTCACTGTTGACTACGTTGTGTGGTCACCCCAACCTTGAGATGTGCCTGGTCTAAAAATCGAAAATGCTCGATAGGGCATTTGCTCTTAAGCCAATTAGGCGCTTTGAAAAACGCATCGAGGAATTTCCCGCTACCGTTGACCGCTTCAGAATGGTCGTGTGACCTATCGGGCACGATTGTCTCATCACCGGTACTCTATAGGCAGCCCCCGAATCATGGCGTCCCTGTCTCAACGCTCATTGAGTTCCTCACGGTGCATCCCCATGCTGCGTATCTCGCGGTATTTTTCTTGGCTCTTTCCGAGTCAGTTCCGATCATCGGAGTCTTTGTTTCAGGCACTGCCATAATAATCGCGCTCAGTGCCTTTGTTGCTCTGCGCGTTGGTATTCGCCGCGACGTTGGGTGCTGACGTGGGGATGGTCTTTCGTTTTGGCTAGGGCATCGACACCCGCCCAAAAACTCTCGGTTTCTCGCCTTCGAGCCGCCACCCTGAACTGATTCAGAGCAGCAAGGCCTTTTTCGAGCGATACGAAGCCAAGAGCATATTTCTCGCGCGCTTCGTACCGGGCACTCACGCCTCCATATCGCTGCTCATATTTTCATCCTGTACTTGTTATTGGCGAAGAGAGGTCGGGAAAGGCAGGGCCACTTCTACATTCCTATCGTACTCGCCGAGAATGCAGATAGTGGTCTGAAGAAATGGCCTCCAGGATACGAAAGTCACACATAGCGCACCTCAGATATTTACCTGTCAGAAAATTCATTTTGCGGGGAAGAACGTGAAATACAGCCAGCTTTAGTATTAGCCCAAGCCAGCAAACATTCTGATGGCTGAACCTAAACACTGGAGATTTGCCATGAAAACCCTGAAAGCTCTTTTGATCGTAACCTTGATGAGTGCCTCTGTAGCTGCGATGGCAGAAGGCGGTGGCGATAAAGTAATGGCGCAGATGGAGGCCGCAAGAGCGTCTGCAATGACAACCTACCAAAAATCTGAACACGCAACCGCCGTTGCCAGCAATCAAAAAGCGGCGTCCAACGATGTCGCACGTTCGAATTGATAGGGCGTTCTACTCATCAAATTCATTAGCAGCCGACTACTCGATCATGCGCTTTAAGTGCCATGAAGTGCAGTCGGGAAAACTGCCGAAAGGACGCATAACCAGAGTCGCTTACTCGCCGTGTGGCAGTAGGACTAATCCTTTAAACAGTCAAAACGACCTGCTCGGGTTGCGGGGTACACCGACAATCCGAGTAATTGGTCGGCAGCACAAAAGCTGCTCTAATGATACGCAAGCATTTCACCACCCAGCTGCTTCGATTCAGGTTACTATCGAGCAGGAGCTTCAGATAAGTTTGTCGATACGTTGAGGCAATAGCCTGCGCCAGGAATGGTAGCAATTAGCGAAATTCCAAATCCATCATCTAACTTTCGACGTAGGCGATAAATATGTTTATCGATAACGTTGTCGTTTGGATCGAATTCATAGTCCCATGCACTCTCAAGTAGCATCAAGCGAGTAACAACCTCACCACAATGTTTCATGAGTTTTTCTAGAATCAAGGTTTCGCGGTGAGCAAGGGATATCGTTCGCCCCATCCATGTTACCTGCCGAGCTGCAGAGTCAAGGCACAGTTCGCCAATACACAAGGTACTCGCCTTACCAGGTTGTTGATCTCTAGGTCGCAATAACCCTTCCAGTCGCGCCAATACTTCAACAAAGGCATAGGGCTTCGCCAAGTAGTCGTCGCAACCCGCCTGAAGCCCCTCAACTCGCTGCTGGGTCGAGGCTAAGGCGCTGAGCATCAATACTGGCGTCTGCATCCCCTCCCTGCGTAACTCTCGAACCAAGGACAAACCGTCCATACCAGGTAGGCATCGATCAACGATCAAAGCGTCATAGATACCCTCAAGCGCCATCGCGAGCCCGTCACGACCTTCTGCACTGGCATCGACGACATGTCCGCTCTCTCCGAGTCCTCGCACTAGGTATGAAGCGGTACGGGCATCATCCTCAATGACTAAAATACGCACTCAAACCTCGCAAAGACTTAAATAAATTTTTTTTCATCTTGTCGGAAGCTCAGTGTATAGACTGGCTTGGCACACTATGCCATCAAAGGGGTCGTTTGATTTACATCGGCCTATTAATTTCAAGCCAGGAGCTCAGCGCGACGCCTATGACCCACGTACTGGTTATCGAGGATGATCCTGTCACCTCGCGGGAGATCGAGGCAGCACTTCAAGACCATGGCTTTGACGTGACCCTTGTAAACAATGGTCGTGAAGGCTTGTTAGCAGCCATTAGCGATACCTTCGACATCATTGTTCTTGATCGCATGCTACCTGGAGCGCTTGACGGCCTAGGTATGCTTACCGCATTGCGTGCTTCCGGCATCACCACACCGGTTCTGATTCTCAGTGCGCTAAGCGCTTTAGATGAGCGGGTTCGAGGCCTTCGTGCAGGAGGCGATGACTATTTGACCAAGCCGTTCGAGTTCATTGAGCTGACTGCTCGACTAGATGCTCTGAATCGCCGAAGGGCACCTCCTTCCGCAGCAAATCGAGACAGTCGATTACGCATTGGGAATCTGGAAATTGACCTCCTACGACGCTCAGTGCGCCGAGGCGAAAGACAGATTGACTTATTGCCTCGTGAATACGCGTTACTAGAGTATCTCGCTCAACATGCCGGGCAAGTCGTCACGCGAACCATGCTCTTCGAGGCTGTCTGGAATTATAGTTATGACGACCGCACCAATGTGATAGATGTTCATATTGGTCGTCTGCGTCATAAGATTGATGGCGAGGGCGATTCTCCAATGCTCCAAACCATTCGGGGGGCTGGTTATGTCCTACGTTCGCCTGAGTGAGATTCCACGTACCATCAGCTTTCGAACAGCCCTTATGTTCCTGGCATTATTTGGGTGCTCGTTTTTTGCGTTATTTGGTTATATTTATTGGCAGACTACCGGATATCTGATCTCAGAGGTGGATACTGCACTGCATCGAGAGGTAGACCGCCAAAACGCCCAAGAGCCTGCGCTACGACGTACAGAAATACTTAAACATACGGAACAAGACCCCGAAGGGCGGCTCCCATATACGCTATTCGATTCTGCTGGTACAACGATTGCGGGGGCGCTATCAACCCTGCCTACGTTCAGTGCATACGATAAGCCTGCGGAATTTTTCTGGGATAAAGCTAACGGGCATGATCGGCCTATCCGCTACCTTGTTCACAAACTGGATGATGGAAGCACTCTTCTGATCGGCCAGGATATTCACGATATTCGTGAATTCGACGAACTCCTGGTCAATGCTCTGGTTTCAGGCGGCTCACTGCTTATAGTAGTTGGGCTACTAGGTGCTATTGCATTAGGCGTATCTGCTCGCCGCCGTTTAGACGTACTTAGCCGCTCCATAAAAATAATTGTGGAGGGAGATCTCAGTGGGCGATTACCTACGCGAGGAAATAATGACGATATTGATCGTATCGCCGGCGTGGTAAACGGTATGCTGGATGCACTTGAACGACTAATGAGTGAAGTCAAAGGTGTATGCGATGATATTGCTCATGACTTGCGAACACCGCTGACTCGCTTGATCGCTGGATTGGAACGCGCACAGCGGCGTAACTTGACGCAAAAAGAGTACGCCAGTGCCATCGACACGGCCATTGAGGATGCTAAGGGTCTAATGCAAACCTTCCGTGCACTGCTGCGCATTTCAGAAATAGAAGGCAGTGCTAGACGCAGTAATTTTACCCTTGTTGGTTTCAATCAAATCTGCGCTGATGCAGTTGAGCTCTTTGAGCCTCTCGCTGATGAACGTGGTATGAATCTAGAGTTCAAGCCATGCGAGGGAGTCGACACAGTAATGGGGGATTCGCAGTTACTGTTTGATGCGGTTTGCAACCTCATCGATAACGCCATCAAATTTTCACCGGACGGAAGTGACGTTGAAGTAACAGTCTCGGCAGATTCTAACAACTGTGGAATCAGTATCCGTGACCATGGGCCCGGAATACCGGAGGAGGAACGGGAAGCGGTTTTCCGTAGACTCTACCGCTCAGAGTCCAGCCGTCATACGCCAGGCAATGGCCTGGGCTTAAGTATGGTTTCAGCTGTGGCACGTTTACATGACATGTCCCTACAGGTGCACGATGCCCGGCCTGGATGCCGGGTTGACTTGATAGGTAAAGCACAAAACGCTTGAGACCTCGGATCCATATCTAAAGCTTTCGTAAATCGGCGGGCAATCCGTTCGATTGCTTGCCTGCCTGTTGGCTCAACTGATGTCCCTGTATTTGGATCGCCCGCTATGCACGTTAGCGGTCTCTGACCCGCCTTCGTTACAGAATTACGTCCTGGATTTTTCGCCTACCTATTAGGATCGACGATCATTGGGGGAACAACCACATCTCATAGCATCGTCGCTCCCTAGCGACAAACCTGTCAAAAAATTCATCTTCAAGGGAACTGAATTATAAGCCTCTAGGCACAAAATAAATAAAGAATAAATGCCCTAAAGCAAAACAGCTAGACATTGAGTTCTCCAAGCAGAAAAAGTTCTGCAATAAGAAGTCTTTTCTTTTTATGGCAGTTTAATTGCGCGCATCCAATGTAAAAACTTCAGGATTGGACGAGCATCGTTTTTCGAAGGGTGGGAGTAGCCGGGCGGCTTCGCTGGTTGTTGCCCGCTATAACAAAGGCAATCAAATTCGAGAGTTGGTTAGCTATGAAAGATCATCACCCAGAAAAGGCAAACTACAGCATTGCTTTGGTTAACTACAAGTCGCTTGAGCTGACCAAGAAATGCCTCCAACTCCTGCAAGATGTCGTACAAGAAAAAAGCATTTCTGTTTATGTGGTGGACAACGACTCTAGAGATTCAAGCTCAGAGTATCTTCGAACTTTAAGTTGGATTAACTTGATTGAGCGAAAACCAGAGCATCCTGAGGCTGGAAATATTGCTCATGGCCGAGCTCTTGATCTCGCTTTAGGTTTCGTGGAAACGGAATATGTATTTCTTTTGCATACCGACACTTTCATTTATGACCTTGAAGTTTTTAACATGATGCTCGCGCAATGCGCCGAACAACAAGACGTAGCAGCCGTTGGATGCTTAGAGCAGCTGAATAGAGGCTTTTTTCGCTCGGCCTGGAGAATATCATCACGGTTTTTTAAACATTACACCAGGCGTAGTCTTAAAGCGCTTGGAATAAAATCTAGGGAACCGAAACCATATATAGAAAAACACCTAAAAAGCTTTTGCACCCTGTGGAATGTAAGATTGATCAAAAAGCACGGCTTGCATTTTCAAATGGATGAACGCAATCCAGGCTATGAGCTTCAGGACAGGATGACCGAGTTGGATTATAAAATTAGATTTATATCGCCTCGGAAAATGTTTCGCTATCTAGACCATATTCAAAGTGGAACGATTTCCTCACTAGGCGGCTACACCAGAAACCACAGAAGAGTCAGGATGTATAACCAGATTACACAGGGTTTAAAACTTTAAACGGTGGCAACGGATCTGTATTCGCTCAACCTCAGAAAAATTCCGCTATCTAACTTCGCCTTTACATAAGCTCAGCGCATATCAAAAGAGGCTGTCATCACATGAATCTCGACAAGGCCGGATGGCTCAACAAAGTACCTGAAGTGACATTGTCATTCTGGGTCATAAAAATACTGTCCACTACAGTGGGTGAAACAGGGGCGGACTTCCTGGCCGTAAACGCTGGTTTAGGAGCTGCCTGGACTTCCATCGGCATGGCCGCATTGCTAATGCTAGCGTTGTATTTCCAGCTCCGTACAAAGGCTTATTCGCCCAGGATTTACTGGCTAACAGTGGTACTCGTAAGCATCGTCGGGACACAGATTACCGACGTCATGACCGACATGCTAGATATCAGCCTGTACACCAGCACGGCGCTCTTTGCGGTACTGCTGACGATCAACTTTCTAGTCTGGTACAAGGTCGAGCGAAACCTGTCGATTCGTGAAATTGTCACGCCTAGAAGGGAGCTTTTTTACTGGACGACCGTACTTTGCACCTTTGCGCTTGGCACAGCAGCCGGCGATCTAGCCACCGAAGCGCTGGGCTTGGGTTTCACCCTTGGTGTTTTTATTTTCGGTGCGCTTATTGCCGCCACTCTGGTGGCTTGGCGTTTGGGTGGCAACGTGGTGCTGACCTTTTGGCTGGCTTACATCCTGACCCGTCCTTTTGGCGCCTCTCTCGGCGACTTGCTTACTCAAGCTAAGACCTATGGTGGCCTTGGCATGGGGGCTGCTTGGACGAGCGCAATTTTCTTGTGCGTAATTGTCCTTCTGGTAGGGGTTGCACAAATAAGTGTCAGTAACCGTAAATCCGTAAATCAATAACTGGTCAAAAACCATCAAGGAATTCTCATGCCCACTCTTCAAAATATGATCCGTCGAGTTGCTATCGTGTCGTCTATTTTTTTGCTGAGCATCGCCGCTGGCTGCTCGAAACCTTCCGATAAGGTCGCCACTGGAATACAGGCCACCCCCGTCAGCGCATCTGCCCAGTCTGCTTCAAAGTTGGGTGACCTATCTGAGTTCCGAACCATCGCGGCGGATACTTCCCGCCTCACCGAAAAAAACGACCTCGCTGGAGCAAAAGCTCGCATCAAGGATCTAGAAACCTCATGGGACTCTGCCGAAGCAGGAATTAAACCCCGCGCTGCCAGTGATTGGCATGTGCTGGACAAAGCAATTGACAGGGCTCTCGACGCCCTGCGTGCAAGTACACCCAAGCAAGCCGATTGTAAGGCGGCAATGGATGACCTGTTGAAAACCTTCGATTCTATGATGGGTAAGTCATGACCCCGCTCTAGGGCCGCTGATGCATCAGGGGGCAAACATCGGCCCAGATTCCTCAATACAGACGCGCAGGTCTGATCCCTGCGCTGGTCTTCGTGAGTTATATTGCTAGTCGCAGATGACTCGATGATTGGCGAAGCAACTCAAGGCGCGCCGACCAATGCAAGACACGCCTTGGACTAGGTGCGACCAAATTTGCCGTGGCGTACCTACAGGTGCGTCTGCGTGTGGTGCTACGTCGTATAAAATCTCCAAGCCTTCGTAAGTGATTTGAAGCCAGCCGCACTTTCATTCTCCGCGTACAGCGCGCAACCTAACGTACAAGATTGCCATAGAAACGGGCGCGAACTTGCTAAGTCGACAATCCTAGTTTAGCCCTCTCAACCTGCAATGGAATTTTCGATGCAAAGGCAGAATCCTATGTTCGACACCGACTCGATTAGAATCAATATAAACGACGTCACTGAACTCAAGCATTGGGCCAAAAAACTTGGAGTATCAAGAAATGAGATCAAATCTGCTGTCGGAGCAGTAGGTGACTCTTTGACAGCCGTGAAGCAATATCTTAGCCCCGTACATGAGGCTTAAATACTATAGCCCTGAGACTGGCAAAAACTTGCCGTTCCTATTTTTCTGCCTACATCCGGGGGGCAATGACGGACTTGCATCCCCCTTATCTACTGAGACGGAGACTATTTTTGGAGGACGGCAGCCACTGATTTGCGAATCTCTTCCCTAGCTTCATCTGCGCTCCCCCAACGCCCCATCTTCACCCACTTACCTGGCTCTAATGCCTTGTAGTTCTCGAAGAAGTGCTGGATCTGCGCGAGGAGTAACGCAGGAAGGTCTGAGCACTCCTTCACGTCGCCGTACATAGGGCTGAGTTTCTCGTGAGGCACCGCGATCACCTTAGCATCCGCACCAGCTTCGTCCGTCATGTACATCACACCAACCGGGCGACTGCGGATGACAACACCAGGTGAGACGGGATAAGGGCAAACCACCAGGACGTCGAGGGGATCGCCGTCATCGCTCAAGGTATTTGGAATGAACCCGTAGTTGGCCGGGTAGAACATTGGCGTGCTGATGAAGCGGTCAACAAAGATCTGTCCGCTTGGCTTGTCCACCTCGTACTTGATCGGCGAGTGGTTTGCAGGAATCTCGATAACGGTGAAGAAGTCATCGGGAATCGCGTTACCAGCAGGGATGTCTGCGTAGCTCATGTTCATAGCTCCGAAGTTGTAGAGAGTGCTGCGCTGGAAGGCGTTTTTCCAAGAGTGCCCATCTCGATTGGCGTCTTCGTGAAAAACACCGATATTTCCTCGGAGTCCAGTCGTTTGAACAACCGTTCTGCCTCATCTTCCGTGATTGCCAAGCGAATCTCCGTGGGTTGATCAGCCAGCTCAAAAAAATGTGATGAATGCAGTTTCCCTGTGTGTCCAAACCCTTCGATTCCAGTGCAGAGCGTGGCGCCGCGCAACCCCATTTCCTTAGCCACGTCGACTATCCATTCGCCTAGCATTTTCCCCTGATAACGACGGTTTTGTTGGGTGAAAAAAACGACCATGTAGCCTTTCATTTCTATCTCCTCAGCGAGTACCAATCACTTGGTAGGACAGGAGTCCGGCAGCGGTCATCGCTAACGAACCTAAGACGTGCAGCGAAATTGAGCCGAGCGCCCAGAGCAGTCTGCCTTCCTGAATCAAGGCAACCGTTTCGGCTGAAAATGTAGAGAACGTAGTAAGGCCACCACAGAAACCTGTGATGATCAGGAGGCGCCATTCGGGACTAAGTGTAGGAGACGCTGCTAGAAAGGCGATGGCCAGGCCGATGATGTAACCCCCAACCATATTCGCGACTACGGTACCGGGGGGAATCGTCGGGAACAGCGCATTCAGTTTCATGCCCAAGAGCCAACGCAACCAGGCTCCAAGTGAAGCACCCACGGCAATGACGACCAATGACTTCATCACGACGAGCCCTCCTCATTAGACCGGATTGGACTAACGGGCAAACGCTGCGTTCGGGAAGAAAAGGGAAACACGGAGGGTAAGATCATATCCTGTCCTAAATTAGAGGACAGGGAGACACACCTACGCACCCTGTCCAGGGTTCACGTAGGCATCATCAGCACGAAGGCGGTTAAAGGAGGAATGCCATCTCCTGTTCTGATCCTATAGCATCAGCGCCAATGGCATCAAGAGCACCTGCATGCGAGCGATCTTAAGGTCACGTTGGCTAGGCAAGATGTTTGATCAATGATCCAGGTACGGGCCGTACCCGTTGCACAACTAGGCCAGTTGGCGTGTCTACATCGATTTAACCGATACCACGTCCACGTACTTGTACTTCTTCCTAGCAGCCTTCACAGCTTCCTGCTCAGCAAGCAACGAGCTCAACGTATCAGCCTCGTGAATCAACTCAATCATTTTCCCTTCAAACTCGTTCCCAACCCGGAGGGTGACCCGCAGCCTAGGCGTAAACGCTTTTGCCGCTTTCTTCTTGACCAGGGGAGCTGCTGTCGGCTGTGTAGGGACGACCTCTGGCACTTGCTCCTTTACTTGAGGAGCAGCAACAAGATGTTCGGGCTGAGCCGCACCGAACAGGGCACGACGCATATCTTCTTCAGTTAAATCGGGGTTCATTGAGCATCTCAAAGAGGCGGTAATTAGCTCGGAAAACTCTAATAGGATGGCTGCTCAAGCGTGTCTACTGGAAGCATGTATGAATCACACGGTGCTCGACCTACATTCCTAGATCGACCTCAAGCCTGGCACCCTTCAAGCTGGGCGGCAGCTTTTCGACAGGCATGGCCCGCAACAACTTGTCGGCGAGATGCTCCGCGTGAGCCGAATAGATCGCGATCCTGTCTGGCTCTAGCGGCCTGTAAGGTACTACCGCACCGACAGATACTTGGGCAATTCTCAGTATATTCAGCACGTCATTGCCAATGTGAAGACTTTCCAGGTACTCGACGGTTGCGCGGGCTCGCGGCTCTGCCTTTGTCCATAGTTCGACAACAATGTGATGAAGCCCTACGGGGCCAAGGTGTTGCAGAGCAGTCCTCCACAGCAAACCTTCTTGGGCCATTTTCAGCCTGGTGCTGGTCATTCAGAAGTCACGGCTGTTCGGGCTTGGTTGTTTTCAAATACCTACGAACAGTCGCTTCAGAAAGCCCCAACCTTTCCGCGATCTCAGCAACAGAAATTCCCCACTGCTTCAATCGATTGGCCTCAATGGCATTTCTAGCCGCATCAGGACGAGCTGGCCGCCCAGGACGTGGCTTTCCAGTTCGAGCCTGCGACTCAATCTCAAGATCGATCCCTGCCTTCCTAATTCTTGCGAGTTGCTTCGTAAGACGTTTCTGACCGTCCTTGAATGACTCGTGATTTTGCATGGAGGTCGCCATAAGCAGGAGCGTAGCCGGATCGAGGTCTAGGATCCCGGCGAGCTTCACCAAGACATCGAGTCCGATACTTACTTCCCCCCGCTCTATCCGGCTGAAATGAGAGCGCCCGAGGTTGTTGATGTCCTCTTGGGACAAACCTTGCCCTCTGCGAACCCCACGAACCACGACAGCCAGTGCTTCTGCCGCATCCATTGGTTTTTCCCCAATCAAATCTGAGGATAGAGCCATACTCTGGAGCGTCATAACACGCCCAAATGGGTTCATTATGATTGCCTTAGGGCTTATGTAGAGGTTTAATAGCCTCATCCACGCGCCACGGCCACTAGGACGCAGCGCTGCCGTGGATTAGGCGAGCCATCGTAAGCAGCATGTAGCGAGGGTTGGAGTTGTCAATTTGATGGTAATTACTGAGGGGAAGCCTTATGGCTAGCGTCGTAGAACCCGACTTTATGAAGGGGCCACGTACACCACTGGAGGGCCTGTCGAGCAGCTCTGAAGCACGAGCGCTGGCGAACCAACGTTTTCCCGGAAAGCCTTACTGCCTTGTTCGAGATTGGACAATATTTCGCATTGAAGTCACCCGCGACGAACTCTTCAAGTGTCATGCAGCGGGCCAGCTCCCGATGATCCTGTTTGCTCACAACGTGGCCGAGGACAGCCAAGGCCGTTTCGAACGGGGCGATTGGGCTCGTTCAAGCATGTGCACCGGTTTCCACGACGGTGTTGCATTCGAAACCAGAAACACGGTTTACGTGTTGATTGGCCCTGGTCATGAACAGCTAGCAAGCCTGAAAGACGTTTTCTCCCTCTTCTAACTGCGCTCTGTATCGGAGCCCATTCAGGCTAAGGACATACGATGTTTAGAACACACGACGCCGACATGCTGGGCCTACCGGGCATGTTCGGTGAGGGTCAGTACCAATGGCATCAGGTATCCAAAGTGCTTCGTAATCACTGGTATCACGTAACAGTTCAGGCCAAGACCAAGGGCCGAATTTCAGAGGCGGTTCTGATGGTCGACAGCGAACCTCGACTTCAGCAACTCCTGATTTCCCAAGACGCGGAGACGATCATCACAGAGGTGCAAGTAGTCACACCTGCCCACATGAATGGCACGGGAGTTTGGCGAATGGAGAAACTGACCAAAGTGACGCTTGGTGAAGACCAAAACGAGTGTGTTGTGTGCCTGCTGGAGGTGGAGACCGGCTCTAAATACCACAGCTCTCACCAACCTGGCTTCAACACTGATGTGCTGAGCAATCTTCGTCCGATCTATCACGCAAACATGATTCGTACAGCCTGAGATTTACCAAGAATCCCGCACGATATCAGCGCAGATGTTTCCGTGTGGATTTCCTGGTAACGCCATACGGGCTGCGAAAGGAGCGCAATTATGCTGAACACTCTGGATGTGAATTTTCATGGAAAACGACATACGGATTTCGATCTCGCACGAATCCTAAAAGCACAAGCGCAAGGCTTCGACAAACCGATAACAGCCTATCTCTGCGGAGTATCCATAAAGGCCCGTGCTGGATTAGGCGTCGTGTTTGGTCACAACCGTAAAGACCAATATGGACGGTTCGGCGACGGCCACCTGATCCGGACTTCTGACGTCATTAAGGCGGAGCGCGAGGGGCGATTTTGGGTACTGACCACAGTCAACTCTAGGTACGTCATCGCTACGTTCCAGAGGGGCAATGGACGTGCAAGCCTGCGTGAGTTTCTACGGCTTTCACAGGGGATGCACCACTTCACCCCGCGAGGGTTGCAGTAATGGTCGTGGTCTTCTTCCACTGGCGAAGCCTCCTGAATGGCTTCGAGGTGGTGTCATGATCGTCAAGGCAGGCGAAGTCCTCTGCATTGCCTCGGGCATTTTTGAGAATTACGACCGCGCTGGGCCCTTTGTTGCAACGCAGGACTTCGACCTCGATTCATTCATAGCAGAGGCAATGAAGCCGCTCACAGAGAAATGGGAAGTGTCGAGCTTGTTTGGGGATATTCCCAGGGTGTTTTTCGAAAACGGGCTCATCACCAAGCTTCCTTGTCGCAAAATTTACCTAGGAGCGATGGGCGAAGTCGACATTCGGGAAGAGCAGGATGATCTTTGATGACGACGCTTCAAGCATTTGACTAAAGCGTCATGATGGCAGCAATAGAGCTGAGATGGTTTGCCTTGCAGCAGCCGCAGTTAGGATCGCGGTAAACGTCGATGACTTCAGCGGCTTGTGCCGCTCCGGTCATGAGTAGTGTCGTGAACGCAGCAATTCGCAGACTGGCATTCATGGGAGTTCTCCTGTTTATAAATAATTCTTACCGGCAGCAGCAACCGCCGCCGTTCCCGCCACAGCCCGAATTTTTCTTACTCGCTACGCTTTCCACTGTCGCCAGCTGTGCTGGATAGCCCGCGTTCTCCAGGGCTGTAAGCAGCGCATGGCTGTCCGAATCGCCGCTGACCTTCACCCGTCCGGCTTGTAAATCCACCGATACGTCACTCACGCCTTCAACTGGGCGCAGCGCTTCGGTGACATGTTTGACACATGAACCACAGCTCATGCCTTGGACTTGCAGTTCAACAGTTTTCATTGGTGACTCCTCACAACAAAGTTGATCATGGAAAGACTGACGCATGAGGCTTTTTTGCGGCGTTGGCTTATCCTCAACCTTGCTGCCATGGCAAGGTCAAGCGGTCGTTGTCACTCAATCAATGGAAGCCTGGCGCAGACGCAAGGCGTTGAATACTACCGATGCCGAGCTCACGCTCATGGCCAGTGCGGCAATGAGCGGTGACAGAAGGTGACCGGTAAGTGGATAGAACAAGCCGGCAGCCAGTGGGATGCCCATGGCGTTGTAAAGGAAGGCGAAGGTCAGGTTCTGGTGCATATTTCTCACCGTCGCGACTGACAGGCTGCGAGCCCTTAGGATACCGAGCAGATCCCCCTTGACCAGGGTGACCTGAGCGCTGTTCATCGCCACGTCAGTGCCAGTGCCCATGGCGATACCTACATCAGCGCGAGCCAATGCGGGGGCATCATTAATGCCGTCGCCGGCCATCGCCACGCGGTGTCCGGCTTGTTGCAGAGATGCCACCAGACGTTCTTTATCTTGCGGTTTGACCTCGCCATGCACCTCCTCGATGCCCAACTGACGAGCTACCGAGCGAGCAGTCGTAAGGCCGTCGCCAGTGGCCATGATGACCTTCACGCCATCCGCCTGCAGACGCTCGACGGCCAGCTTCGTGGTGGGTTTGATGGGGTCGGCAACAGCCAGCAAACCCGCCAGGGCGCCATTGACTGCCAGGTACATGATGCTCGTACCGTCGCCGCGTAGCTTCTCGGCATGTTCTTGCAAGCTCTCTGTGGAAACGCCGGCCTCCTGCATCAACGCGGTATTGCCTAGCATCAGGCGGCGACCCTCGACCTGACCGCTTACACCAATACCTGAGGCTGACTCGAAGGTTTCAGGTGTCACCAGTTTTAGCCCTGCGGCACGAGCCTGCTCGACGATGGCGTGGGCCAATGGATGCTCACTGCCCTGATCGAGACTTGCGGCCAGGCGCAGCACTTCATCCTGAGTAAATCCGGGTACGGCCTCGACGCTATGGAACGCTGGTCGACCTTCAGTGAGGGTGCCAGTTTTATCGACTATCAAGATGTCTATCTTGCGCAGGTTTTCGATGGCGGCGGCATCGCGAAATAATACGCCGCTGCCAGCAGCCTTGCCGGTGGCAACCATGACTGACATCGGTGTCGCTAGGCCAAGGGCACAGGGACAGGCGATGATCATGACCGCGACAGCGTTGATCAGTCCGAACACCCAACTTGGCTCGGGCCCCCACAGCCCCCAGCCGAGTAGAGTCAGCGCGGCGATAGTAATCACCACAATCACGAAGTAACTCGCAATCACGTCTGCCAGCCGTTGCATCGGCGCTTTTGAGCGTTGTGCCTGCACAACCATCTGCACAATCTGTGCGAGCAGGGTCGCCGACCCTATCTTCTGCGCCTGCATCACCAGACTGCCGTGGATATTGAGAGTCGCGCCGATCAGCGCGTCGCCGGCCCTCTTCATGATCGGTATCGGTTCGCCGGTGAGCATCGACTCATCTACAGCGCTTTCGCCTTGCAACACCTGGCCGTCGACAGGCACTTTTTCGCCCGGTCGCACACGTAACGTGTCGCCGCTGTGTACGTGTGTCAGAGGGATATCTTCTTCCGTACCATCGGCATTGATTCGTCGGGCAGTTTTGGGTGCCAGTCCAAGCAGCGACTTTATGGCCGCCGAGGTTTGCGAGCGGGCCTTGAGTTCAAGCATCTGGCCGAGAAGGGTTAGCGAGATGATCACAGCCGCCGCTTCGAAGTACACACCGATGCGGCCCTCCATCATGAAATTGCTGGGGAATACATCCGGAGTCAGGGTGGCCGCGACGCTGTAAAGGAAGGCCGCCGCCGTGCCGAGGCTGATGAGCGTCCACATGTTCGGACTTCGCTGAATCACCGAACGCACACCACGCACATAAAACGGCCAGCCAGCCCACAGCACGACGGGTGTAGCCAACCCCAGCTCGACCCAATTTTGCGTGGAGCCATGGAACAGCACCAAGGCATGGCCGCCCATAGCCAGTACGGTTACGATCACCGTCAGTGGCAATGTCCACCAGAAGCGCCGGGTGAAGTCCTTGAGCTCTAAGTTCTCTTCTTCCTCCAATTCGGGAATCACCGGCTCTAAGGTCATACCGCACTTAGGGCAGACGCCGGGGCCGATCTGGCGAATTTCCGGATGCATGGGACATGTGTATTCAGCGGCACCCGTTAACGGTTCTGCTGTTGTCTGAGGGAATTGTTCGATTTTCAGTTGAGATATTCGATAACGCTCGGGCGCTGCCCTGAAGGTCGTTTGGCATTTCTGGCTGCAGAACCGGTAGTGTTGCCCCTCATATTCCGTGCTGAACTGGCTGTCGTTACTGACGGTCATGCCACATACCGGGTCATGGGAGCCGGTGGGTTGGGGTTCAGAGTTCTGTATTGGGCCGTGCTCTTGACGAACCTCAGGGGTGTGCATGAGCTAACTCCTGTTCGTATCCTTGGTTGAGACTGAGGTTTCGCCGTGATGACTGTGACCACCGTGGTGGTGCCCGAAAAAATGCATCAGCGGGCACAACAGCAAAATCATGTAAGGCAGTAAGCCCAGCATATGGCCGTAGTGTTCTCTTGCTAGATAGAACAGCACGATCACCAGCAGCATGCCCAGCGCTATGCCGGGTTTGCTCCTCCAAAATGTTGGAGAGGTGTTAGCGGAATGTGTTGAATTCATCATGGTTCTGTACTCCTGAGGGAGTGCTGTTTAGTGATACGTCGTATAGGCGTAACGGGCGGCAGTTTTACCCTTGGCATATTGGCTAAGGTAAAACCGTCGCTGCATTGCCTACAGGCTTGTGCGCGTCACTTGCTCATCGGCATGTTCATCATGCTCGATTGCTGATCCATCATTTTCATCATCATGTTCATCATTCCCATGCCGTCTTTGTTGCCGGACATGCCCATGCCATTACAGTTCTTTTGCACCATGCCCATGCTGTCTTTCATCATTTTCATGTTTTCCTGCATGGCGGTTTGTCGTTCCGAAGGGGTCTTGGCAGCGACTGCTCTGTCGTGTGCCGCCTGCATCTTTTGTATTTGCTCGGTCATGGCTTTATTTTGCATAGGGGTTGCTGCTTCGCTTGTTTGAGCTGGTGTAGTCGACGTCTGATCCGGGTGATGCTCCTCGACTGCTGAAACCATGAGTGGGCTGCTCACGAGCAGGGCGGCGAGGATACATTTCAATGAAATATTCATGGCAATCTCCAAAGGGTGAGGACAACTCAGGTAATACCAATCCGCACCAGGTTGGCGCAGTCATACAATGCGCCGAAGATAGGCGCGCAGAAGGTCAGATTAATCGTTGAATCGGACGAAAATCAGGCGGGCAGGCGGTCTGGCGGGTGCAGGTCGCCGTAATACAAGAAAGGCAAAAACGGAGGGGGTGGAGGGGTAAAGAATCAGCAACGCAGGGACTAGGAACAGAAACATCCAACTGGGTAGGTCAAATATTTGAAGATGGAACGAAGGACTCACAGCTATGGCCGCATCGGCGCAGTGCTGAAGGCAGCCGAGCGCATGGATTTCGTGGCTTTCGTGATCTTGCGCGGTGTCCATCGAGACATATGGTGTAGCTGGATTGTAGCTGGGCTGCGTCAGACATCCCTGGCTCGCTGCCAAGCCAAACGCTAACACCCATAGCACGATGGCTATGCGGATAAACGCTGGTTGACGATGGCGAAACCAGAACATGGAGAATCTCCGGCACTGATTAACGGGTTTGATTTCCCAACATACAGCACGTCGAATCGACAAGGTTGATCCACATCAATTTATGTAGCCGGGTGTCGGCTCCTCTGTGGTGCGGTCAAAATGTATGACCCAAATCGACCTTTGAGAAGTTGAGTTGCTCCGTGAGGTCGCTGTCAAAAGTGTAATCACCGGCTAAGCTAGCTGACAGCTGCCTCCCCTCATCCTCTTCAGTGGGCCGACGCTCAAACTCTCTAGCTTTATTGAGAGTCACACTTTTGAGGAACAGCACCATGACAGCTATCAAAGCCGTAATTCTTACTCTTAGTTTGGCGATACCTTCGCTGGCGTTTGCTGAAGGTGGCGGTGATCGTGCGTTTGAACGAATGGAACGAGCTCGCGAGACGGCAATGGCCACCGGAAAGTCTGCGCCCGGAGCTGGGGCGCAAGAAAATATTGCACAAGAGAAGTTCAAGGCTGAAAAGCAGCCTCACCATTGCTGAGCCAACCAGCTTACTGAAATGTAATCACCCCGTTTGCTGGCTTATGGCATCTTCCGATACATCAAGCGCACTAGCTCGTCTAGCGTTAGCCCTCGGGGGCACGCCCAGTGCGCACATCTAACATCCGACTGACGGGACATGAATCGGTATGCAAGCCAAAACCTCTCGGCGCACCTTTGTGAAAGGACTCACCGCAGGCGGGATTCTCGGTGGTTTAGGCCTCTGGCATACCCCTATCTGGGCCGCCCCTAGATTGGGCGAGACCAATGTCTTGTCAGGTACAGACTTTGACCTCTTCATCGGAGAAACACCGGTAAATATCACCGGAAATTCCCGGACGGCCATGACGATAAACGGTGGTATTCCTGGGCCCCAGCTGCGCTGGCGTGAGGGCGATACCGTGACCTTGCGGGTCAAGAACCGCCTCAAGGATATGACTTCTATCCATTGGCACGGAATTATCCTTCCGGCGAACATGGACGGTGTGCCAGGCCTGAGCTTCCATGGGATTGAACCTGATGGCACCTATGTCTATCAATTCAAGGTCAAGCAGAACGGAACCTACTGGTATCACAGTCACTCCGGTTTCCAAGAACAGGTAGGTGTATACGGCCCACTGGTCATCGATGCCAAAGAGCCGGAGCCTTTTGAGTATGACCGCGACCTCGTGGTGATGCTTACCGACTGGACGGATGAAAATCCGGCTTCGCTGATGAAAACACTGAAGAAGCAGTCTGACTACTACAACACCCACAAACGCACAGTCAGTGATTTCATACATGACGTAGCTGATAAAGGTTGGTCAGCTACCGTCGCTGACCGCAAGATGTGGGCCGAGATGAAGATGAATCCTACTGACATTGCAGACGTCAGTGGTGCGACGTACACCTATTTGATGAACGGACAGGCTCCGAATTCCAACTGGACTGGCACCTTCAAACCTGGCGAAAAGCTTAGGTTGAGGTTCATCAATGGTTCGGCCATGTCCTACTTTGATGTACGTATTCCAGGTTTGAAGATGACTGTTGTGGCTGCCGATGGCCAGTACGTTAAGCCTGTAAGCGTGGATGAGTTCAGGATCGCCACTGCCGAGACTTTCGACGTGATTGTCGAACCCACCCAAGAGGCCTACACACTGTTTGCGCAGTCGATGGATCGGTCGGGTTATGCCAGAGGCACCTTGGCCGTCCGGTCGGGCATGACTGCTCCGGTGCCTGCGCTAGATCCTCGTCCTCTAGTCACCATGGCTGACATGGGGATGGCCGGTATGGATCACGGGGCGATGGCCGGTATGGGCGACATGGCTGGAATGGATCACAGCAAAATGGCCGGTATGGGAGACGACTCGATGCAGGGTATGTCAGGTATGGACGGCGGAGCCATGAAAGATAGCTCTGGCGCTATGCAAGGCATGTCCGGTATGGACAGCATGCAGGGAATGGATCACAGCAATATGTCCATGGGCGGCATGAGTGGTATGGGAGAAATGCAGTCGCACCCAGCCACAGAATCCAACAATCCTCTCGTCGACATGCAAGCAATGTCGACATCGCCGAAGCTTGATGATCCTGGGATGGGCCTCCGCGACAATGGTCGAAAGGTGCTGACGTATTCTGATCTGAAAAGCACGTTTGAGGATCCAGATGGCCGCGAGCCAAGTCGAACTATCGAACTGCACTTGACCGGGCATATGGAGAAGTTTTCCTGGTCATTCAATGGCGTGAAGTTTTCAGACGCCGAGCCGGTAAAACTTAAATACGGGGAGCGAGTCCGGATCGTTCTCGTTAATGACACGATGATGACGCATCCCATCCATTTGCATGGTATGTGGAGCGACCTTGAAGATGAAAACGGGCAATTCCTAGTCCGCAAACACACTATTGATATGCCACCTGGGTCAAAGCGCAGCTACCGAGTAACAGCCGATGCTCTAGGGCGCTGGGCCTATCACTGTCATCTCCTTTACCACATGGAAATGGGGATGTTCCGCGAAGTGCGTGTAGAAGAATGAGGAGTCGACTTATGAGCAATTATTTTTGCGGGACTCGCATGCACTCAGCAGTATTTACGTTCGCTCTGACTGCTGGTTTTGTCTTACCGGCAGCCGCTGAAACAAGCCAGGGTGCCGAGGACGGGCAGATGCAGACCATGGATCACAGCAAAATGGAGGGTATGCAGCCCGCTAAGCAACCACAAACCCAAAGCCGGACTCCGATACCGCAGCTAACCGATGCCGACAGAGCCGCAGTCTATAAGTCTCCAGGTGGTCATGCGGTTCACGACACAGCCCTCAACTCACTTTTTATATTTGAGAAATTGGAGTGGCAGGACGCTGACAATGGAAGCGCGCTGAACTGGGACGCCCAAGGTTGGATAGGGGGGGATATTGATCGTCTATGGTTGCGTTCCGAAGGCGAGCGCACGAACGGGAAGACTAAAAAAGCTGAGGTTCAAGCTTTATGGGGACACTCCATAAGCCCTTGGTGGGATTTAGTCGCCGGGGCTCGTCAAGACTTCAAACCGGGCGACCCTCAAACGTGGGCGGCTTTCGGTATCCAGGGCTTGGCGCTCTACAATTTCGAGGCTCAGGCTACTGCTTATCTGGGTGAAGGCGGCCAGACCGCTGCTCGGCTGGAAGGGGACTACGACATCCTCCTAACCAATAAGCTGATTTTGCAACCAACAGCAGAACTCAATTTCTATGGAAAAAACGATCCTGAGCGTGGCGTGGGTTCAGGGCTGTCGGAAAGTGAGGTGGGTTTACGGCTCCGGTACGAAATCCGTCGAGAGTTTGCACCTTACGTAGGTGTGACTTGGAATCGCTCTTACGGGAAAACAGCCGACTATGCCAGCGCGGAGGGCGAAGACCGCAGCGAAGCACGTTTAGTGCTCGGCGTCCGAGTGTGGTTCTAAGCAACAGTCAGCAGCACCAATAATTACTTAACCTCATTACAACAGCTACGCGCTGTGAGGAGCTTTGCATGTCTGTATTTAAATCCTGTGTTGTGGCCGTCGCTCTTTCATCCAGCCTCCTGCTCAGTGCAGTTGCCCAGGCTCACCCTAAGCTGGTGTCTTCAACTCCAGCTGAAGGCGGGAACGGCCCAGCCCCCGCGAAGATTGAGCTGCACTTCTCTGAAAACCTGGTTACCCAGTTTTCCGGAGCCAAGTTGATCATGACCGACATGCCCGGCATGCCAAACTCTCCTATGGGTGTGAAAGCCAGCGTGGCCGGCAGTAACGACCCTAAAACCATGGTCTTGACCCCAGCCTCTCCTCTCACAACTGGCACCTACAAAGTGGAATGGCGAGCGGTTTCGTCCGATACCCATCCGATTACTGGCAGCGTCACCTTCAAAGTGAAATAAGTATGAGCGACCCAATTAACGTGGCGCTGCGCCTCGCGCTGTATTTGGATCTGATGCTCCTCTTCGGTCTTGCCGTCTTTGGGCTATACAGCTTTCGGGGAAAAGAGCGTGTATCGGGAACGCTGTTGCATTTTGGGTCGCTACTACCTGGCACCGCTGTTATAGGTATGCTTTTGTCCATAGCAGCTTTTGTAGTTATGACAAAAAATATGAGCGGCGCATCCGACTGGGCGGAGCTGCGACCTCACATGGAAATGATGCTGTACGAGACTGAGGTCGGCTACAGCTGGGTGACACGCATGATCTCGCTAGCAGTGGTGATTTTTGCTGGAAGCCAGAACAGGCGATGGCCGACGGGCAGTCTCTGGGTCGCTACCATTGCGGGCAGCATTGCCTTAGCGACAATCCCATGGACAGGTCACGGGGCGATGGATGAAGGCGCCCTGCGATTCTGGCACTTTGCCGCTGATATTCTGCACCTACTTGCCGCTGGCGGATGGATCGGAGCTCTCGCGGCGTTTGGTCTGATGTTGAGTATTAGGGGGGCTAATTCGGAGCAACTGGTACGAGTGCTATCGCGAGCGCTCAGGGGATTCGAAACAGCGGGCGCATTCATTGTTGGTACGATCATAGTTACTGGCGTCGCTAATTATCTCTTTATTGTCGGGCCGACACTAATCGAAGTCGTAACCAGTACCTATGGCATTCTCCTACTCGTGAAGATCCTACTTTTCGTGGGCATGATCGGGCTAGCTACCCTCAATCGTTTCTACCTGAGCCCTTCACTAGAGCGGTCTGTGGTGGCCGGTGATTTTTCTCTAGCGGCAACTGCTTTGAGAAAAAGTGTGGTGATCGAATCGACCTGTGCTGTCGTCATCGTTTGCTTGGTAGCTTGGCTAGGAACATTGAGCCCCTCAATCGAGATGGCTCAAGGGTGATCCAGGAGCTAGATCCGAGCGGCCCCAAGGGCGCTCAGATCTGAGCAACGACTATCGGCTGATGGGGTAGTCAGCGACCACTTCTTGCGCACCTGCCTTGGTGAGCCCCAGGACTTGGTAAGGTTGATGATTCTGGCCGTAGTCCATACCAGGAGAACCTGCGGGCATGCCTGGCACTGCAATTCCTGCGAGGTCTGAACGGCCACTCAGCTTCTTGATTTCTTCCGCAGGGACATGCCCCTCTACGAACTTGCCGTCAATAACAGCCGTATGGCATGACGCGAGTCCCTGCGGCACTCCTAAGCTCTGCTTAATAGCGCTCATATTGCTTTCAACATGGTCGACCACCTTGAATCCATTCGATTCAAGGTGCTTGACCCACTCCTTGCAGCATCCGCAGTTCGCGTCACGATGCACATCGATTGTGAGCGGCTCAGCCGCCCGCGCGACAGCACAAATCATCAAGCCCACGGCGAGCGATAGCTTTCGTTTGAACATTCGATGCACCTCGTAGCGTTTTAGTATGCGGTTGCTCTGCAAGCCCTAGCCTTGGGCCAGCCTCGTGCTTCCACAGTGTTTGGAAGTAGGTTAAGCGCAAAAAGCTCAGATCGCTGATTACATTTTTGTAAGCCGCCTGCCAATTCACTTCATCCAACCCATCACATACCGACCTGTCGTGGCATTTGTGCGATCCGTTGGCTGCTGAGGCAATTACATTTACGTAAGCTTGCGCACAGTTGGCAGATTGGTAGCACACTAGAACACCGCAAACCGGAGCCCGTGCATGAAACTCTTGGTCGCAGAAGACGAACCCAAAATAGGAATGTACCTACAGCAGGGTCTAGTGGAGGCTGGCTTCACTGTTGACCGGGTTGTTACGGGAACTGAGGCGTTGCACCAGGCGCTAAATGAGACCTACGATCTTCTGATCCTGGACGTAATGATGCCCGGCCTGGACGGCTGGGAGGTCATCCGATCTGTCCGCACAGCCGGGAACTCAGTTCCTGTGCTATTTCTGACAGCAAGGGATGGGGTGGATGACCGGGTCAAAGGCTTGGAATTAGGAGCGGACGATTATCTAGTCAAACCTTTCGCATTTTCCGAACTGCTTGCTCGTGTCAGAAGCTTGCTTCGCCGTGGTTCCGCCGTACCCAACCAAACATCTATCAAAATCGGCGATCTGGAGGTCGATTTTCTGAAACGACGGGCCTCGCGCTCAGGTCGACGCATTGACCTTACCGCCAAGGAATTCTCGCTCTTAGAGCTCCTTATGCGCCGAAGGGGGGAGGTCTTGTCAAAATCACTGATCGCATCTCAGGTTTGGGATATGAACTTCGACAGTGATACCAACGTGATCGAGGTCGCGATTCGCCGGCTCCGGGCCAAAATCGATGATGATTTCGACACCAAGCTGATTCAGACCACTAGGGGAATGGGCTACATGCTAGATGCTCCAGATACAGAATGAAGCGTGTATCTCTTACCTTCCGTTTGAGCATGATGTTTGTCTGTGCAGTGGTAGCTGTGCTGGTTTTAGCAGGCTTTACCTTCGATGCGTTCAGCAGGCATCACTTCAAAGCGCTCGACCGTCAGGCGATGACAGAAAAGCTCGAATCCATTCGGCAAATTATGGATGGCGAAGCTGGCTCAGTAGCCTCTTCAGAAGTGGTGTTGCAACTACAAGCCCTCCTTGGTGCTCATCAGGAACTCTCAGCCTCGATTACCACCAAGGGAGGGAAGACAATTTTCGCTACACCAAATGCAGTTGGACATCCCCCTACCTACTCTGGTGACCCAGAGAAAGATGTGTGGGAGTGGACGGCTGGAGGCCATACGTACCGAGGCATGCAGGCCCAAGTTCATTTGGTAAATGACACCGAGCCATTGACCGCATGGTTGAGTCTGGACATCACCAGCCATATGCATTTCTTTGAAACTTTACGCTGGTGGTTGGTGATTGGGCTGGCTATCAGCGCGTTGGTCAGCGCAGCTTTAGGGTGGCTGGTGGCGCGCAGCGGTTTGAAGCCGGTCGCTCAAGTGACGAAAGTAGCGGCCTCGATGTCAGCTGGATCGCTAAAGGAGCGCATCCCGTTGGACTCGGTGCCTCGTGAGCTTGAGAGCCTCGTCTCTTCGTTCAACGCCATGCTTGCTCGCCTTGAAGAGTCTTTTGTTCGGCTGTCCAACTTTTCAGCCGATATTGCGCATGAGCTACGAACTCCTATCAGCAATCTGCGTACCCACACCGAAGTCATCCTTTCCAAGAAACGTGCGCCGGATACCTATGAAGAGAATCTCTATTCCAACCTAGAGGATCTGAACCGGCTCTCCAGCATTATTGACGGCATGCTTTTCTTGGCGAAGTCGGACAACGGTCTGGTTCTACCTGCCAAAGAGAAAATCGAGTTACGTTCGGTCGTCGAAAAACTCTTCGAGTATTACCAGTTACTGGCAGACGACACCGGGGTAAAGCTACAGGTCTCTGGGCACGGCACGGTGTACGGTGACAGGACTATGTTAGATCGGATGATCTCCAATTTGCTGTCCAATGCGCTCAGGTATACCCCCCATAACTCTAAGATCTCCGTGAGAATCGAGCCCGATGGCAACATGATCAACTTGTCAGTGGAAAACCCCGGCGAGGAGATAGCAGTACAGCATTTGCCCCGGTTGTTTGACCGTTTTTACAGAGTTGATCCTGCACGTAGAGAGGGCGCCACGAACAATGCGGGGTTAGGTTTGGCAATCGTCAAATCGCTGGTTGATGTACATGACGGCACCGTTGTATGTGTCTCCAAGGAAGGTTATACGACCTTTATGATCAGCCTGCCCGCCGAAAATTGCTAATCAGCTGCTGCTTTCTAACGCAGCAGATGCACTGCCAAACCGGCGAGTGCGCAGGCCATCAGCACCTGGATGACGCCCCGTTTGAAGCGGAATAAAGCAATTGCCGCTGCAATGGCGATCAGTGCAGAGGGCCAGTCGAGGTTGCCGCCGAAGCCCTTCGGCCAAAGCACGTGATAGCCGAAGAAACACGCCAGATTGAGTATCACGCCCACTACCGCTGCTGTAATAGCAGTAAGTGGCGCCGTGAACTTGAGTTCGTTATGGGTCGACTCCACCAGCGGGCCGCCCGCAAGAATGAACAGGAATGAGGGCAGGAAGGTGAACCATGTCACTAGGGAGGCCGCGACAGTTCCAGCCAGAAACACCTCATCCGCACCAAACACTTGCGAGACATAGGCCCCGACAAAGCCGACGAAAGCCACCACCATGATAAGCGGCCCTGGCGTGGTTTCCCCCAAAGCCAGCCCGTCGATCATCTGTGTCGGGGTTAGCCAGCCATAGTGACCTACTGCGCCTTGGTAGACATACGGCAACACAGCGTAGGCCCCGCCAAAAGTCAGTAACGCCGCCTTGGTAAAGAACCAGCTCATCTGGGTCAATGTGCCTTCCCAACCAAAGAGCGCAGTCAAAATCCCCATTGGCAAAGCCCATAGCACGGCGCCGATCAATACGAGTGACGCCAGCTTGAGCCAACTGAACTGGGCATGTTCCGGGGACGGAGTATCGTCATCGATCAAGGCTGGGCCGAAGGTTTTTTTGGCAGCGCTATGTCCCCCGGTTCTGAACTTCTCGGGAGCCAACCGCCCTCCGAAATAGCCGATTAACGCTGCCCCCAAGACAATCAGCGGGAAAGGAACATTGAATGCAAAGATTGCTGTAAATGACGCAGCCGCTATCGCCCACAGCCAATTGTTCTTCAATGCCCGAGAGCCGATCCTATGTGCCGCCTGCACCACGATAGCCGTCACGGCGGGTTTAATCCCATAGAAGAGTCCAGCCACCACGGGTACTTCACCAAATTCGATGTACATCCACGACAGCGCGATCAGGATGAAAAGTGAGGGCAGCACAAACAGCGCACCGGCGATAACGCCTCCCCAGGTTCGATGCATCAGCCAGCCGATGTAGGTTGCTAGCTGCTGAGCCTCTGGCCCAGGCAGCAACATGCAGTAGTTGAGAGCGTGTAGGAATCTGCGCTCGGAAATCCAGCGTCGCCGCTCTACAAGCTCCTGGTGCATGATCGAGATCTGTCCCGCAGGCCCGCCGAAGCTGATGAACCCTAGCTTCAGCCAGAACCAGAATGCCTCACGCAAACTGATTGGTTCAGGCCTCGACAGATCCTCTTCAACCGCTGATGCCAAAACCTTACTCATTGGGTTGCTCCTCTTTCAAGAACCCCGCGAGCATGCCATCGAAGGTGGCAGTTGCAGCTGCCAGCAGATGGTTGTCATGGGTAATGGTTTCGCACAGCCCTGCTAGCAGCTGCTCCGATCAAACTGTCTCCACCGACTTATTGCGAACTAAGCCAAGCTTCCATTTTTTGCAGCTTTCCTAGCTCGAAAAGCTGTGGCGCTCCCAGATCAAACATCGCAAATAATCGCCGCTTTTCTGCTTGAGAGGGAAACCATTCAGCGACCTCGACATTGCAGTGCTCGGACTTGCTCAGTGCCCACCTCACAATCATGTCGGCTGCGGCTCGGTAGTGATCCGCCATGTACAGCTGTCGACCTTCTACAGACCAGCCGCGCTGTGCCATTTGGTCAGTGACGTCGATGGTTCCCACGTCGCCAAAAAAACTGGTGGTATCAGGATAGTGGATGCCCGCCAATGACACCTTGGCCACCCCAGCCTCTCGGTCAAAGTACGACAGGAAGTGCCACCCCCCAGTGGTGCTTCCCTGATGCGGAAAATTGATGGCGGCTTTTCCTGTGATGTAGTGCTGGCTGGACACGCGTTTGAGATCAAAATCAAAAAGTGGCTGCCTCATGGGAGCTTGTTGAGACGCGCCAAGCCCTGTTTTATGTGGCCCGCGTTCTCGCCGATTGTCTCCAGAGCACCACGTACGTTATTTCCTACATCCGCATGTCCGTGGGCTTCTACATGCAGGGTTAATTCCATCAGCGCTGCCTCTAGGGAAACTCTGAAAAAGACTTCCAACTCTGGTGAAATACGCCTGTCCCACGAACTGAACGGTTGAGCCCCGATGAAGCAAATGTCTTTCGCTGATGCCGAGTACGCAGGCAAACGTAAGCAGACCCGCCGCGAGCGTTTCCTGATTGAGATGGATCAGGTTGTGCCCTGGAAAGGTCTGATTGCGTTGATCGAGCCGTACTATCCGAAGGGCGAAGGCGGTCGTCCGGCGTATCCGTTGATGGCCATGCTTCGGGTTCATCTGATGCAAAACTGGTTCGGCTACAGCGACCCGGCGATGGAAGAGTCCCTCTACGAAACCACGATTCTGCGCCAGTTTGCCGGGCTGCATTTGGATCGGATTCCGGATGAAACCACGATCCTCAACTTCCGCCGGCTGTTGGAAAAGCATGAGCTGGCCGGTGGTATTTTGCAGGTCATCAACGGCTATTTGTGTGATCGTGGTTTGCTGCTGCGCCAAGGTACAGTGGTCGATGCGACGATCATTCATGCACCCAGTTCGACCAAGAACGAGGACGGTAAACGCGACCCTGAAATGCACCAGACCAAGAAAGGAAATCAGTACTTTTTTGGGATGAAATCGCACATCGGTGTCGATGCGGAATCCGGTTTGGTGCATAGCGTAGTGGGCACGGCGGCGAATGTGGCGGACGTGACCCAGGTCGACCAGTTGCTGCATGGCGAGGAAACTTACGTCTCTGGCGATGCCGGTTACACCGGTGTAGAAAAGCGTCCCGAGCATCAGGATCGCGAGATGATCTGGTCGATTGCCGCGCGCCCAAGCCGCTATAAGAAGCATGCAAAAAAGAGCCTGATCGGTCGCGTGCGCCGCAAAATCGAATACGCGAAAGCACAAGTACGAGCCAAGGTTGAGCATCCATTCCGGGTAATCAAGCGCCAGTTTGGTTATACGAAAGTCCGCTTCCGAGGCTTGGTTAAAAACACTGCGCAGCAGACCACACTGTTTGCCTTGTCGAACCTGTGGATGATGCGAAAACGGCTGTTGAATGCAGGCGAGGTGCGCCTGTGATGCGGACAATGAGCCTTGAAAAGGTGCTATCTCGCAAAAAAACGCGAACTGAGAGGAGGAAAGGCCTGATTTCCGAGCAAGTCGGCGTTTTTTGAACCTAAAACAGCGAGGCCGTTAAAAACGGCTGCTTACTTCAGACCTTCCCTAGGGAAAGCTGGTTTTCGTACATCCTTTCCAAGATGTCTGACACCGAGTATTCACCGTGCATTTTTCAACTCCTTGTTGGGAAACGACAGAATAGCAGGAGGAGAAAATGATATTGCAATGAGCTCTTTGCACTCGCTTTCAGCGGAGTCGTTGACACGCCGACTGACTTTCTCCATTTAAAGCGCTATCAGCGTTCGCGCGATTCACATGGCTATTGAGCCAGGCGAGCTTTCAAGCTGGCGACTTCCGCTTCAAGTTCACGCACTCGTTCGCGGGCCTCAAATTCAACGCTGACGTCCTTCTGGATGCCGATGTAATAGGTGAGCTGATCCGCCTCGTTAAAAACCGGAGTAATCGACAGCTCATTCCAGAAGGCACTACCGTCCTTACGATAGTTACGAATGATTTGCCGGCAGGGCTCATGCATCTTTATCGCCTCTCGGATAACAGCCAAGCCCGCTTGGTCTCGGTCATCACCCTGCAGGAAGCGGCAGTCCTGATACAGAATTTCGTCAACGCTGTATCCCGTCAGGCGCTGGAAGGCAGGGTTAGCGTAGATCAGGATGTTCTCATCGCCTTCCTGCTCAGCAATTACAATGCCGTCATCTGAGGTTTCAACCATAAATTTCAGCAGTTCTGCGTCGATCATTTTCGGGGCCCGGTGAATTTCATGCGGATTCCACGGCCATCCGGCCACCTATTCCATAAACATCCGGCCACTGATTCCACGATGATCCGGCCACCCATTCCACGCTCATCCGGCCACCCTT
>Ga0209542_10001286_pt1 | contig 59202 bp, 56 predicted proteins | sample RifCSPhighO2_01_FD_184028 | JGI IMG/M metagenome (GOLD analysis project Ga0209542, IMG submission 184028) | Soil microbial communities from Rifle, Colorado - Rifle CSP2_plank highO2_0.1 (SPAdes) (version 2) | ecosystem: Environmental > Terrestrial > Deep subsurface > Rock core/Sediment ...
CCAAAACAAATTGTCGCCTATTCAATTTCTGTTACAATGGTCGGAGGCGAATGTCGTAAAAATGCCCCTGGAGTCCAGAATTGGGTTGCATTATACAAGCTATTGACAAATAGTTAAATATATACTATAATGGAACCAAACGCTGCATTTCCAACAACAAGAAACCCAAGGAGAGAGAAAATCATGGCAAAGAACAGGAAGCCCGAGATTGTTCTCAGCCGCGCCCAGAAGGCGCGAGTCATCGGCCTCATTCACTCGTTCCCGGCGACCGCGCCGGGGCACGGTGGGACGCAGCGGCGCTGCGTGGAGGCGCGGTGCATCACGAACAACGGAACCCTGGCTCACTTCCAGGACCGCGCCGAGGTCGCCAAGGCGTTCGTCCTGGCGGCCGACGCCAGGTAGCAGTTCTCCCACCCGAACAGGGGCCGCCCGGCGGCCCCTTGCATTTTTTTTAGGAAGCACTATAATGAGCGCGAAGTTGATAAGGGCCTGCGGGCCTTTTAAAAGTGGCATTTTCAGAGTTTTTAGCTTCTAATCCCGGGGCTTAAAATGAGAGAACTGAAGTAAGCGGCGCAAGCGTAACTGGCAAACTAACTCATATGCTTACAAGAATTGTTACATTTTTACAGGATGTGCGGACCGAGATGCGAAAAGTCACCTGGCCCACAAGAGCACAGACCCTCCAGTATACCATTGTCGTTATTGCGATATCCCTTGGGGTGGCCGCCTTTTTAGGCGCCTGGGATTATGTGTTTACGCAGATTCTTAATCGGTTCGTTTTGTAAGGCGTGTGCGTCACACACTCTTTAAATTGTATAAAGTAATGTTCAAAAAATCTTTATGAAAGAACCAAAAATGCCATATGTGCATGGTGAGCCGGAAGGACTTGGCAGAAAAGAGAATCCTGACGACATTGAGGAGGCGGAACGAGTTGCCGGACTCCCCATCGGAGGATCGCTGAATGTGCCGGCAGAGTCGGATACTTCTTATAACGACATCGGCGAGGACAGGAAAGATGAATGGGAAGCAATGTTCGGCGCGCCCATGTCAAACCTTTATGATGATTTCATAATGCTTCCGCCGGCAGTTCAGAAAGAATTGCTGGAAGACATGCAAACGAAGATGAAGCGGAATTTTTTCAAAACGAAGGAGGGCATGCGCGAGTATCTTCAGGATCTTATAGAGAAGAACCTTAAGCTTATTGAAAGGAATGGAGGGGTGGAGACCTCGGAAAAGCCCCAAATAACATACAAGGGTAGGCGGCTTAAGAAGTAGCGGTTTTTTATCGGCGTTTATAATAAAAACTTTTTCCGGTCGCGTCTTTCAGAAGGCGCGGGCCGAAATATCGCACATCATACGATATGCCAAAGCAAACAGGTGAGTTCGGACGGAATTGGTACGCGGTACACACGTACTCGGGCTACGAGGACGCTGTTTCGCGCAACCTCAAACAGCGTATAGAATCCCTTGGTATGGAGGACAAGATCTTCAGCGTATTGGTTCCGACAGAAAAAAAGATAAAAATAAAGAACGGAAAAAGAAAGGTGGTTGAGGAAAAGATCTATCCCGGGTACGTGCTTGTGGAAATGATCGTGACGGATGATTCGTGGTACGTGGTGCGAAACACCCCCCGCGTCACAGGATTTGTCGGCTCCGGCACGACGCCGACGCCGATATCGGCCGAAGAGATAGATATGTTGCAAAAGCGTATGGGCGTAGAGGAGCCGAAGTTCAAGATAGACGTATCTGCGGGAGATACGGTGAAGATCACCGACGGTCCGTTTAAGGATTTTGACGGCAAGGTGTCGGAGGTTGACGAGGAGCGCGGCAAAATAAAGGTGCTTGTTTCCATGTTCGGCCGCTCCACCCCGCTGGAACTTGACTCGTTGCAGGTGAAGAAACTGTGAGGCATGCGAATGACGGTATGCGAATATTTGCGAATGATATGCCAATGTGCTACTCATTAATTCGGAGGTAAGAAAGCCGAAATTCAAAGAGCAGTAAACTCTGCTATTCGCATATGATTTGCATACATTCGTATACGCATTAGCGAACCATCATGGCAAAACCAATTAAAATTACCCTTACGCTTCAACTTCCCGCAGGAGCGGCCACTGCGGCTCCTCCCGTCGGAACAGCACTTGGTCCCCATGGCATTAACATCGGGGATTTTGTGAAGCGCTACAACGAGGCGACTGTCCAAATGAAAGGCGATATTGTTCCGGTCGCAGTCACGATATATGAAGATCGCTCGTTTGATTTCAAACTGAAGACCCCGCCCGCATCCGATCTTCTGCGAAAAGCCGCCGGCATTGAGAAGGGGTCGGGGGAGCCCCATAAAAATAAAGTTGGCAAAGTAACGAAGGAAGACATACGGAAGATCGCGGAGAAGAAACTGGTTGACCTTAACGCAAACGATGTGGAGGCCGCCTCCAAGATCATCGCCGGAACGGCCCGTTCAATGGGCATTGACGTGAAATAACGGAAAACGCCGAAGGGCGTTTTTCTCTTTGCCAGTTTCTCGCGCAGGGCATCGGGTGCTGTGCATAAATAGACATGTTGTTTCGGTGTTCGTTTTGCTACGCTGACGGCACACACGAGAACTAATCTCAAAATTGCTTTCGCAACGAAAGTTTCAGATTTCGCGCGAAGCGCCGTCAAAAAATACGCGCGCTACCTGAAGATATCGTAAGTATCTTTTGACAAGCTGTAGCCGAAATGTGAAACTTGCAGTAGAAATGAATTTTGAGATGGGTTCTAATCATATTTTTTATGAAAACCACCAGAGATGATATGCGGTTCATGGTGTTTATGGGATCCGTTGCCCTTCATTCTGTTCTCGGTACGTGCGACCGTTTGCGTACCGCCTGTGGCATCATTAAGGATAAGCGGCTTCGCGGTGTCGGATACAACGGCTCAATATCGGGAATGCCCCACTGCGATGATGTCGGGCATTTGATGGAAGAAAATCATTGTCTTGCCACGCGCCACGGTGAGGCGAATGCTATTTCCAATACGGACCGGAAATATGTTCGCGGAGGGCAGGCGATCGTGGTTGCCACTCCCTGCATCAACTGCATGAAGGATCTTGCCGCCGAGGGCGTGCGCCACATTGACTGCGTGGGATCATATGCAAATTCCCGGGGCCAGGAACATCTTGACGACATCGCCCGGGTGAAAGGCATCACTATCCGCCAGCACGAAATTGACTGGGCGGAACTGTTCCAGAAATTATTTGACCTTCTTGCGCGCAAGGGCGGAATTCTGTATCGTTCCGGATATCGGCTACGGATCATAAAAGAGCCGTTGACGGGCGACGAGAGGATCGCGTGACGAAAACACGGAAGCGCACGTACATCGTTGTTGTCGGCAAAATGCTTTCGGGCAAAGAGACGGTGTTTGCTATCATCCAAGAGGAACTGAAAGCCAAGAAAAGCGTTCACATTCATCGCTTCTCTGATGTGTTGAACGATATGCTCGCACTTTTGTACAAAAAGCGGACGCGAAAGAATCTTCAGACGCTTTCAACGGTGCTTCGGGCGCCGACCGCTTTTGGCGAGGGGGTATTGGGCAACGTGGTGCATCGTCGCGCGAAACGCACGAAGGCCGACGTCATCGTATTTGATGGCGCTAGGCGCCCGCATGACATCGCTATTCTAGGAGGTCTCGGGAACGTTGTCATTCTTGCGGTCACAGCCCCTCTTGATGTCAGATTCGCTCGCGCGCGGAAGCGCCGACGGCCTGGCGAGCAGGCAAAAACGCGTGAAGAGTTCGTGCGGGAAGATCGCGGGGAGCCGGAACTGCTCATTGAAACGATCGCAAAGAGGGCGAACTACACGATAGAAAATACCGGAACACGCGAGGAGCTTCGCAAAAAAGTGCGGGCGTTCCTCAAGAATGCGTTGAGGTTTGCCTGATAGAGCTATTGCAGAGATCATAGAGAGCCCCCGCCACTTCGTGGCGGGTTTTTTGACCATGCCCTTAAATACCATAGTGGTCCCATCGCGAGGGTAGCGAATACCTAACTCCCTCCTGCTACCGATGTGATGTCTTACAAACACCAATTGGTATTTAAGGGCATGGTTGACGTTTGCGCACCATTGCTGTGTATAAGAATATCGTACTTCTGTATTATACTGTTTTGACGTACTTTGAAATCGGGTATAATACGGGTGGTGCATATGTCTCATCCAAAAGGAAAACTTATTGTCATAGAGGGGACCGACGGTTCCGGCAAGGCGACCCAGACGCAGTTATTGTTCGCCCGGTTGACCGGCATGGGCGTTCCGACTGCGTCAATGTCTTTTCCGCAGTATGAGCACAAATCGTCGGGTCTTATTGCGGAGTACCTGAACGGAACATACGGCAGGCCGGAAGAAGTGAGTCCATACGCGGCCTCACTTTTTTATGCGCTTGACCGTTTTGATGCCTCGTCTGCCATCCGCGCGATTCTTCGCGAGGGGCGGATGATGGTGCTTGACCGGTATGTGGCCTCAAATGCGGGGCATCAGGGCGGGAAAATAAAGAACGGACGGGAGCGGGCGGAATTTATCGCCTGGCTCTATGACACCGAGTATCGGATCCTGGGGGTCCCGAAGCCCGACATCACGCTCATTTTGCATGTTCCTGCCGCGATGGGGCAGAAGCTTGTGGCAAAAAAACAGGCGCGTCTCTACATTGAGGGAGGGAAATCCCATGATGTTCATGAGGGCGACCTTGAACATCTCAAAGATGCCGAAGCCGCCTATCTGTGGTTGCAGCATCAGTTCCCCAAAGAACATCGCATCATCCCGTGCGTGAAGGACGGGGTGCTTTTGTCCCCCGAAGAGATTCATGCCAACGTGTGGGAGGAAGTTGCAATCATCATCGGAAAAAAAGGAGAGAACGCATGACGAACGAATTCACGAAAGAACAGTGCGAGCCGGTATTTGAGGCGGAACAATTTTCTGCCGAGGACCGTGCCGCGCTTTCTCCGTTTTTCACCAATCTTGACCGGTCGGTGTATGCGCCGCTCATAGCGGCGCCAGAACTCATTGGCGCCCTATGTTCGCGGGCGAGCCGCGCCTCTAAAGACCTTCGTGCGGTGTATCTGAATGAATTTCTGATGCCGTTCTTGCGGCCGGTACGAGGCCCGAAGGATACGGATGCCGATATGGCAGAGCGCATGCGATATGGAGATATGCTTACGCGGTACATTGAGTTCACAAAACGGGTCCCTGCTGCGGCTCTCTTTGCGCATCCCAAGGCGCGCGCGTTTTATGACACCTGGCTTGCGCAATACGGGGACGACTCCATAGCGCAGATGGCGGGTACTCATCTGGTGTTCGCTGGCATTTCCCAGGTTGCCGTAAAACATCTGGAAGATCAGCGCATCGGGCTTGCGCCCATTGAACGGTCAACGCGCTATGTGGATTTCGGAAACAAGGTGAAGGGGCGGTATCCATATTATACCGATCCGACGCTTTCGGTCCTGGGATTCACAAAAGAATATGAAGCGGTCATGGACGGATTATTTGAGACATATAACCGTCTTCTGCCGCGCTTGGAGGTGTTCTTCGCAAAAAAATTCCCCGACGAAAAACCGGGTGTCATCAAGGCAAAGGCGTTTGATACGCTTCGCGGGCTTCTACCCACATCGGCGCTGACGCAGGTTGCTTTCTTTGGGAATGGGCAGGCATTTGAGTACATGATATCGCGTTCCGCCCGGCATCCGGTTAGCGAGATCCGCTGGGTGGCTACGCGCGCGTATGAAGAACTTGTGCAGGTCATTCCCGCGTTTTTGCGCCGCCTTGAAAAGCCGGTCACGAAAACATATCAGGAGTACCTTGCCTCACGCGGCTCTCGCATGGGAAAGCTTGCATTAGCGCTTTCCAATCCCATTCGTGTGCGCGAGGGCGAGGGGTCAAGCGTGAAGATGTTATGGCACGACCCCGATGGAGAGAATAAAATCCTTACGGCTATGCTCTACGATGCCGCCGGTTCCCACGGATCGTGGGAAGAGGTAGGTGCGCGTGTTATGGGGATGCCGCCGGAGCAGAAGAAAGCCCTTTTTGCGAAGTATCTTGAGGGTAGGACCGAGCGGTGGCAGCGTGTGGGCCGTGCGTTTGAACACGCGTATGCGCGCTTTGAAATCCTCATGAATATCGGTGCCTGGCGGGACATTCATCGGCATCGGATGCTCACCCAACAGCGCCAGCTCTTCTCCTGTCTTCACGGGCATGATGTGCCGCCGGAGGTGCGGGAGGCGGGCATGGAAAAGGAATTCTCAGATGCGGTGGAGCGCGTCTCCGCCGTCTGGGCAAAGATAGCGGTGCATGACCGGTATGCGGCGCAATATGCGGTAACTCTTTCTCATCGGGTGCGTTTCGTGCAGTTTGAGAACATGCGCCAGTCATTCTGGCAGATAGAATTGCGGACGATCCCCGAGGGTCATCCGGATTACCGAAAAATTGAGCAGGAAAAATTTTGGCTTCTTGCCGAAGTGTATCCGATGATCACGGAACACATGCGCGTTAATCTTTCGGAGTATGATTTTGCCAGAAGAGGCCAGGAAGAGCGGATCCAACAAAAAACGCAAGAACGCGCGGGAGGTGCCCAATGAAGACCCATGGAGAGATCGTTTCAGCTCTTGTACAAGAAAAAGAATGTCTTGAGAAGGAGTTTGCGGCCATGCGCGAATTTCATCTGGCAGCATGGAAAGAATACGGCAGTGAACTGTGTTCTGGCGAAATGCACGATAAAGAACAAAAACTTGCGGAGAAAATAACCAATATAAGAAAGTTTCTTGAAATGGCCGGAGAAGAAGTTACCGAAGAGTCATTTCAGGTAACGGCTGACCACTTGAAGGAAAATCGGGCGCGGTACGAAGAAACAAAGAGATGTGCTGAAAAACATATAGAAATGCATACTGCGGCGGTTGGGGTTGTAAAAGAGCTGGCGCTTATTGCAGGAATAAAGGTTCGGTAAAAAACCAAGACCCGATAACGGGTCTTTTTATTTACACGGAACGCGCGGCGTGGTACGGATACATCGTCGTTCTTAACAACCAAGAGGCGTGTATGCCATATATTCCGCCAGAGGACAGAGTGTTAGTGAGTCCTCCTATTGAAGACATTCGGCGGTTTATTGGGGCGGAGGCCCGGATTCATGCATGTCCGTTTCTTCGGGCCATGCGTCTCGTTCGTGATGCCGCGCGCGAAGTGGTAGGTACAGCTGCACACAATGCCGGCGTGCGCGCGGGCAAGGGCGGCTACTGGCTTTTGAACAATCAGGACGGATTGTATCGGGCTGATATGCCGGAAGAGATCAAGCGGCAGGTTGGTATCGGAACTCCGAGCGCGCTGTTTCGCGATGTGGTGTTCCCGCATTGGTGGCAGGACCTTTTGGAGCAGGCCCCCGCGCAATGGCCCCCCAACCTGCTTTTGGGACTCCGTGCCGCCATTGATGAAGTTGCTACGAGATATACATACGACGCCGCATACGTAGGCGCATGCAATTATTGTTTTTCCACGCTTTCCGTTCATATATTTTTTGATGTTCTCGGGGACGCGTTTAGTGAGGGAGAACTGTGGTTTCTGGTGTGGTTCTGGGAGCGGGTTGGCAAAGAGTTCTACGCAACGGTTGCCGCTCCATACGAAGACGGCGCGATCGCAAAAAATGGCGATTGTGATGCCTTTATTCGCGCGCGAAAGATCATCGCTGCGCGTCAAAAACCCCGCCCATAAAAGGCGGGGTTTTATATTGCTCCGAATAACGTGCTTGGCGGTATCACAAAAAATACTTCCCGCTCTATGCACAAGCCCCGCCTTTTATGGGCGGGGCTTCTCCTTGAAAAAAAATTATTTTGGTGCACAATGATAGTACGTATGGATATCTCATACATCCGGGTTGCCGCCGGGACAAAAAACACGCTCAAGCTCGGTGCGATATCAAACGCATTTTACAAGGCGGGCCTGTTTATTGAAATGGAGGGACATGATGTTCCGTCGGATGTGCCCAAACAGCCGTTTACGAGAAGCGAGGTGCGCGAAGGCGCCCGTGCCAGAGCCATGCGTGCGATGGAGGCGAATACTGGGGCCCAGCTCGGTATCGGGATCGAAACGGGAATCATTTGCGATGGGCACGGTCCCCGGTTGCCGGGTCTTACATCGGACGGCGATGCGCATTTTGAGATCGCCTGCTGTATCATTGTTGATCGGAACCTCCGCTTGGTCGGAGAGGGATGGTCGGCCGCGATTGAAACGCCAAAAAAAGTCATCGCCCTTATGATGAATGAAAATCTAAAGTCGTACATGGCGGTGGCGCGTCTCACGGGGAAATCGGATGCGGATACCATTCACTATTACACCGGCGGTCGCACAGATCGAGAGACGGTGCTTTCTGACGCGGTATTTCTTGCTCTTGCGCGGGTGTATCTGAATCCCGAGGCATATCAATAGGCAGAAAGCTGTTGCGCCTGGCATGAGGCGTTTTTTTGTTTTATGCCACGTTGCTTTCTTGACAGAAATGGGTTACGAATGAGCCACTACTGATCTTTTACATGAGAGAAGCCGATGCCTCCGAAGCTTATCATCACGACCGGAATATCCGGATGCGGCAGGCCCGAGTATCTGGAAACATGGGAGGAGCACTGCCGTGAGCGCGGCAAAAAAGTAAAGGTTTTCCATATGGGAGGCCTGATGAAAGAACACGCGCGCGAGATGGCGCTTGATCTTCCCGAGGATAATATTCTCAACATTGACAACAAGCGGCTTGATATTCTTCGTTCTGCGGTCTCCAAAGGTATTCTTGCGGAACTGAAGCATGAGTATAAGGACTTTGATGCAGTTGTTCTCGTTGTTCATGTATTTTTTTTCTGGAAGGAGCGGCTTCAGCGCTCATATGATCGTTTCATGCGGGCATTTTCTCCCGACATGTTCATCAGCTTCGTTGATGACGCCGGCAAGATCCTAAAGCGTCTGAATGCGCGCGCCCAGTGGAAAGATCAAGGCATGACCCGACGGGATATTTTGCGGTGGCAGGCGACCGAGGTTGAGGTGACGGCTATTCTTGCCGAAAATGCCTGGAAGCCCCATTATGTTGTAGCAGTTGAGCAACCGATCTCAACTCTGTACAAGCTCATCTTTCATCCCGAAATTGAACAGGTGTATATTGCGATGCCCATATCGCATTTTCGTGAACCGGAAGATCGCCGTGCTATTGACGCTTTTGTGGAGCGTCTTAATCAGTACTTTGTGGTGTTCAATCCGCTCTCCGTTGAGGCGGTTGGCGCCGTCAACCCGAAAGATCCGAAGCGTGATACGGTAATGGACCATCACACGGTCAATCGCGATCTTCACTGGTTCGTTCAGCAGTCGGATAAGATCATTCCATACTGGCCGAAGGCCGTGCCGTCTCCGGGTATGAATATTGAGACGTATCACGCGTTCATGAACGGAAAGGACGTGTGGGTCGTGTTTCTCGGCGCCGAGACAAGTCCGTTCACGACCTATTTTGCGACGAAGTTTTTTACGAGCGAGGAAGCGTTCTTCGCGTTTCTCAAGGAGAAGTATCCGGAACGCTCATCACTCGCATGGTAAGGCGCATGACGAGACGCACCCTCATCAAAAAGGCGCGCGCCCAGTATCTGTCGTACGGATCGGGCCCCATTGAGGGGCTGAAGACCGGCGGCATCATCTGGCGCATGAAATACATTCCGCGGTTCAGGAAGTATCAGGTGCACGTGGTAAACCCGCTTGACTATCAAAAAGAGCGGACCGATCTTTCTCCGGCGGAGTATCGCGAACTTACCGGGACACTGTTGCGCTCGGGGTGGTACGAGGAGTACACCAAGATAGTGGGGGATCTGGAGGACGCGAACATTGAGTTCGTCGGGATGGCGGACTTCCTTGTTGTGTTCCTTCCCAACAACCGTCTCTCGGTGGGAACGGCGACCGAGATCCGGACGGCGCTTGAAAAAAAGATCCCCGTGCTTTTTGTCTGTCCCAAACAGCGCTTGTACGGCATTCCATCTTCTTGGTACAAGCGGTGGCTGTTGCTGGGCGGATTGCGCTTTGATTCGTTTGAGGAACTGTTTGAGTTCCTTGCCAAGCACCGGAGCAAGCTTCTGCGACGAGTGTTGTGGAAACGGTTCAAGACGGCCCAGCGGCGCCAGTGGCGCGCAGAGCGGCGAAAGCAACTTTCACCCGAAATTGAGGCGCTTCTTGAACGCGCATTCACTAAGATACGGAACGGTAAACATCGTAAAAGCCCCTAATGGGCTTTTTACTTTATATGATCTGTATAATGTCTGGATACAAAAGGTGAGCGGACTGTTGCGGAATCTTTACATTTCTTGATAGATGATTATATACTGATGGCAGATCTCAAACGGTGAAAACGCATGAAGTATCTGAAGCTCATCGGAGTCGGACTTCTTGGGGGTTTTGCCGGCTATCTTATGGTTCATGGGTGGCTTTTCTTTGGAATAGCGCTTCTGATCTTTGCGTTCATTCTTGGTCTTCGGGCCGCGCGAGGCATTAGAAGTAAGTAGAGCGTCCTGTGGGCGCTGCCCGCCGGCAAGGCGGGCCTTTTTTTCTTGTCTTTTTTGTGCTATTTTAAGGAAAAGAGCGGCGTGAGAGTGTCGGGTGGAGGTTGGTTTTTACACTTTACACTTTACACTTTACACCTTACACCTTACACCTTACATTTGTGCAGTACGAACCTGTCATAGGATTGGAAATACACGCAGAGTTAAACACGAAGACCAAGATGTTCTGCGGGTCTTTGAATGATCCCGATGAAAAGCATCCGAATGTTAGCGTGTGTCCTGTGTGTATGGGCCACCCGGGAACATTGCCGGTTATAAACGAGGAGGCCATACAAAAGGTCATTCGTGTAGGTCTTGCGCTTGGGGCCGACATTCCGGAATTTTCGCAGTTTGACAGAAAAAATTATTTTTACCCTGATCTTCCAAAAGGATATCAGATATCACAGTTTGAGCATCCGCTTGTCAAAGGCGGAACCATTGAGCTTCCTTCACGAACTATTCGCGTAACTCGGGTGCATCTTGAGGAGGATACGGGGCGGTTGATGCATGATAAAGGATCAAATGCGTCGTTCGTTGATTTTAACCGGGCAGGCGTTCCCCTGATGGAACTTGTGACTGAGCCCGATCTTCGCACCGGCGAGGAGGTGCGGCAGTTCGGCGAGGCGCTTCAGCAGATACTTCGGTATGTTCGCGCGTCTGATGCCGATATGGAAAAAGGACAGATGCGTGTTGAGGTGAATATTTCACTGCGGCCGGAGGGCGCTTCAGAATATGGAACCAAAGTTGAGATAAAAAATATTAATTCATTTAAATATGCGGCGGATGCCGTGGAGTACGAGATACGGCGTCAAACCGAGGTGCTGGAGGGGGGAGGGGCCGTGGCGCAGGAAACGCGGGGATGGAACGAGAAAAAAAACGAATCATTCAGTCAGCGCATAAAAGAAGGGTCGCATGATTACCGGTATTTTCCCGAGCCGGACCTACCGCCGCTTACCATTTCCCGCGAACGCGTTGCGGAACTGAAAGCGGCATTACCAGAATTGCCCCGAGAGAAGGTGCGGCGATTTCGCGGAGAATATGGCATTGAGGGGGAGACGGCCGAGATCATTTCGCGCGATAGGGACTTTGCGGATTATTTTGAACAGGTTGTCTCCGAAATGAAAGAGTGGGAGCGGTCAACGCCCGAACAGGAAAAACGGCCGGCCGTAGAACTTCTGGCGAACATTTTTATTGGGGATTTTCTGCGCCTTCTCAACGATACACAAAGCACCATGAAAGATGTTCGCATTACCCCCGAAAACTTCGGGCAGTTTGTGGCGCTTGTCGCAGAAGGGAAGATATCGTCTACTGCGGCGCGCACGGTATTTGACGGGATGTTCCGAACGGGCGCCGACCCCGAGGGCATCATCCGCGAGAAAGATCTTTTGCAGGTAAGCGATACATACGCGCTTGAGGCAGCTGCTCAAAAAGTTCTTGCGGCGCATCCCAAGCCCGCCGCCGATTTTAAGAGCGGAAATGCGGGCGCCCTGCAATTTATTGTGGGGCAGGTGATGAAGGAGACGAAAGGAAAGGCGAATCCGCAGATGGTTCAGGAAATTCTAAAGAAGTTGCTCATTTCTCATTGATCTAATTTCTAATGAATATCTAGATTGGGAATGAGGTGCCAATGGTTTAGAGCATTTGGGATTGATTAGAAATTAGCCATTAGAAATTTTTTGGAATTTTACACTAGCAGAGGAAGATTCATATATTCGTATACATTAGTATTTCATAAAGATATGAGTAGTCAGGACGAAAAACACTATCCTCTCGAAAGCGCGGGGCGCGTGATGGATACGAACGTGCCGCGCTACAAACTGCATCATACCGTAGAGATGATCAAGTCCCATGTATTGGAGCACATCCGGGATTTTGACACGATAAATTATATATACATTATTGATGACAAAGACGCGCTCGTTGGCGTTGTGTCATTTCGCGAGTTGTTCCATGCCGATCCCCGGAGCGCCATTTCTGACATCATGAACGGAAATGTGCGCTCCGTGCACCCGTATTCCGATCGGGAGCGGGCCGCGCTCATGGCGCTTCGCAACGGCATGAAGGCGGTTCCTGTGGTGCATGACGGGAAATTCCTCGGAGTTATTCCGTTTGATGAAATTCTCCGTATCATGCACGCCGAACACGTTGAGGACTTACTCCGCATGTCCGGTGTGCAAAATTCATTCGGAGATATTTCGCGCCTGGGAACCGAGTCGTCCTTTGAACTGGTGCGGAGGCGCCTGCCCTCGCTTATCGTAGGACTTATCATCGGTCTTGTGTCGGCGTGGTGGATAAAGTCGTTTGAGGACACCATCAGCGGTGAGTTTTTGCTTGCGGCATTTATTCCTGCGATTGTGTATCTTTCGGGTGCAGTAGGGGCTCAAACGCAGATCCTTTTTATTCGCGATCTCACGTTCGCCGAACTTTTCACAATTTCTACGTATGTGCTTCGCGAGCTAAAGACGGCATTTTTGATGGCGGCGGCCCTTGCGGCGGTGTTCGTTTTGGGAGGGATTATCATGGGCGGGTCTTTCGCTCTTGCCGTGACCCTGGGGATCACCCTGGTGCTTTCGGTGTTCGCATCAATCACCGTTGCCCTTCTTGTTCCGTGGACGCTTACCAAGATGAAGCGTGATCCGGCGCTTGCCTCCGGTCCTTTTGCGACATCTCTTTCCGACATATCAAGTTTGGTCATTTACTTGCTTGTCGCCTCGGTTGTCTTTAGTATGTTCAGATAGTGCATAATGGTGTCTGCCAGTTTCAAAAGAGAAGAGAGTAGCGCGAGAATGGTATAGTGGGCCGAAGCGGGTAAGCTTCGGTGGGTGCTGCGAGCATGCCATTGGCATACGCATGCGGAGCACTCCGGGAGAGCCGCAGAGCGGCTGCCACTAAACGTTTCAATAGGTAAAATATATGCGGGCATAGTTTAGTGGCAGAACGACTGCTTCCCAAGCAGTAAGCGCGAGTTCGATTCTCGCTGCCCGCACACTATTGGACTGTTCATGCCCTCGCGCATCAATCGCCGTTTCTATTTCACTCTTCGATTCCACTCAGAGTAAATTATATCTTGCCATCCACAGAATCGAAAACCGTTAAAAGAGAGGTTCTAACAGCATCTATAAAAGTGCATCAGCCTTTGCTATCAAAACAGGATGGTTTCAACTGAAAAATCCAGCAGGAATGCGGGATTTTCGTTGTATTGACTATTTATGTTATATATGCTACTATAGTTAGCGAATTCGGCGCTCTTTGTTTCCTCAACTTTTCAATGCTCACCAACAATTGAAAAGGAGAAAACAGCATGCAACTCAAAAAGCGAGTGAAGGCGTTCTTTGTCAGACCGAAGCGGAGGATCGCGGCTCTTGTGCCGGAATTTCGGTCTTTGCGAGAAGATCTGGAGCGGGCAACAAAGACACAGAATCCGCTCCATGAGATCGTACGTTTCTTTGATGCCGTGTCGCGGTGGCATGATCGCGAGGCCGAGATCAGTGGCGTCATCCAGGGATTCGTTGATGTGAATTACGGGCAGCACGATAGGACCATCAGGGAGCTCCATGCGTTTATGGTGCATTGCGTGCGAGCCGGGCGCGATGCGTATGGATGGAACCGCACCAAGTGGGGTCAGCAGGTGACCTCCGATGTGGTGTTTCTTGGCAACATCTATGGGCTTTTCACACATCCCGTCAGTTTTTGGCAGACGCAGAGGTGCGGGAAGAAGGGCGGCTGGGGATTCCCGGAGATGGAACACCTCAACGCCTACGATGTCGTATCGGAACAGGCCCGGAAGTTCATGGTTGCTAACGCTAGGTCTGTCATCATTATTCTTCTGTACCTAGAGACCCTGGTGGCGTAATCAGGGTTAAGTCGGAATGGCGACCCGCCAAGTAGCATATGCGAACGGCGGGTTTTTTCATTTGTACCGCATGCGATCACGGTGTGTCACGCGCCTCCTTTTGGGACTGTTGCCGAACAGCCTTTTTTACAAATTAGCCTCTAAAAAAGCTTGATTTTAAGCCACCAAATTTTTCAAAAATTGCCAAAATCGTCTTTCGGCAACAGTCCCCTTTTTAGTATGCGAAGAATGTTTATTTATGTTGGATAGTGTATAGTAAGGACAATGTCAAAGTATATTATTGCTGGTCTTGCCTCCGTCGCTGTTATTGGCTCATTTTTGGCCTATGACAGAATTTTTTCCGATGAGCCAAGAATGGAGGCGGCCATACTTTTGCCGGTTGAAGAGCCGCTTGCAGAAGGTGCGTCACTCCAAAAAACGCCCGAAGAACTTTTTCAAGAGGCCCTGGAGCGTTCCGCAAACGCAAAAGGGGTGTATATGACGGGTGCGGTGGCAAACGACCAGGGGCGGCCCGCAACCAACTTGCGCAGTTCCTTAGTTGCACTTCTTGATACCACGGAGCTGAACGCCGTGGTTATTGACGTGAAAGAGGTGAAGGGGTCGGAGGTTACCAAAAACCTTCAGCCATTCGTGGAAGAATTACAAAAGAAGGGGGTGTGGACGATCGCCCGCATTACAACATTTCGCGATGACTCGCAGACAAAAACGCATCCGGAATACTATTTGAAACGTGTGAATGGCGCCATCTGGAAGGACAATAGGGGGGGCATGTGGCTTGACCCTGCAAGCGAGGGCGCCCGAACATATCTGATTGATTTTGCAAAAAGCATCATTGATATAGGTTTTGACGAGCTACAGTTTGATTATGTGCGGTTTCCCTCCGATGGAGACGTAAGGAGCATCGTGTTTCCGGCGCACGACCCAAAAACGCCGAAGTATGTGACATTAAAATCATTTTTTGAGTACGCGAACGCGGAACTTAAGAGACATAAGCCGGACATCATTCTTTCTGCGGATCTTTTCGGATATGTCGCGACGAACAACAATGATCTTGGCATCGGCCAGCGGATAGAGGATATCGGCAACAATTTTGACTATGTTTCATTTATGATCTATCCGAGCCACTACTACTCCGGCTTTCAGATGCCCGCAGACCCTGCGCGCGGCCTTCCCGCGATCTATTATCCGTATCGCGGAAAGAATGTTTCTCAATTGGTATCAAATCAGCCATATGATGTGATACACCGCTCAATGCTGTATGCGGGAGACGTTCTTGCCGGACGGGTTGCAACGAGCTCCATGGCGAGCGTCAATAAAAAAGCAACGACCACGCCGCCGGTCTCTGCGGTCGCAAGTACCTCGCCCATGGGTGGCGAACCGTTCGTAGCGACTCCCATAAGCAGGGCACGGCTTCGCCCGTGGTTGCAGGATTTTGATCTAGGCGCCGACACGGCGCGCGGAATCTATTATGATGCTAAAAAAGTGCGCGCGCAAATTGACGCGGCCGAGGCCGCCGGCACCTTGGGGTGGCTCCTATGGAACCCCGGAAATGTGTACACCAAAGAGGCGCTAAAAGTCGAGTAACGTTTTTATTTGTGTCAGGGAGTGTATTTAACAATTCTCGAGAATTGTTAAATAAAAAAGAGGTGCATCTTACATGGTGTGAGTGTGCGGGCCGATAGGTTGTTGCGTCCTTTTCTATCCACGTGTGCCGGCCTCGGGAGCTGATGGAACGTGTGGATGGCTATGGGGTGGTTTAGTCAATGAAAATGAGCGTAGACGGGGATACTGTTTGAGTACCTAGAGCGTCTTTTGATTATGTGATTGCTACACACTCACCGTATCAAGAACGGCGCTTTTTGTTGTTCAAAAGTTGATAGAATGGCTTAAATGCTTAATATTCGCCAAGCCACGAGGTGGTGTATTGACTTTACAAATTTTTAGTGTTATAATGGCAAAGATAAAAACAAAGGAGACCGTCATGCGCGCACGGAATCTTGGTGTAGTTGTTTCAGCACTTTTCATCATTTTTTGGGGCGCTGGATGCGCTAGTACTGGGTTTCAACCGGATCACGATCCGGTCTCGTATCTTTTCGGGACGTGGGAGACGGTCGGTATGGTGAACGGTTCTAGCGATAAGTATTCGGGGCATCGGGTGTTCATTATCCCTCCGCAGGCCGTTGCTCATGCGGCAGGGGAGAGGGATGGAACGGTGGCCGGGTGGTATGGTATTCCCGGCAGAACGCTCAAGTACACCGAGTTTGCTGTGGAGTTGGTCGGCAACTCGGTTCAGATCAAGTTTTTTTCCGACGTACAGTCAAGGTTCACACTGCTTCTCGTTGGCCCTGATTGGCTGGAGGGCAGTATGAAGTTTCCGGGGGACGGGCAGGAGAGGAGGGTAACATTTCAGAAGAAGCGCTCGTAGGAGCGTCTAGCGAGGGGGTTGGCAGAAGCATGCCGCCCCCCCTTTGTTTTAGTTTTTTGTTGGATCGGTTGCGGGTATCAGTAGTTATTTTGATTATGAATTATTTATGACTTCATCAAGTTGTCAGTGTTCAAGTTTTCAGATGCTGGCAGAGCTTGCGTCCGTTATTGACAAATATAAAAAATATGATATTCTAAAACAAGTAGCATGGTTTTCTCCAAACCAAATCAAAGGGAGGGTTCAGATATGCGTAAGATCGCGCTTCTGGCTGTTTTTGTGGCTGTTCTTGCTTTTGTGGGCCTGGTGGATGCCGCAACACTTTTGCCGGGCGAGTACTCGGGCACTTGGGTGTTTCGAGGAATGTCGGGGAATTTTTATCTGACAATTTCCTCGATCAACGGTTCCATGGTAGCAGGCGAGGTGCTGTCGATGGGGACCCCCGTACCTGTCGAGAAGTTCGAGAACGGGGTCCTCGAGGGCAGTGTTCTCACGATCAAGCTTCCCTCACGCCTGATCAAGCTCGCGATTGGCGAAGATGGGGGCATGACCGGAACCAGCTCCAATGACATGGGAGAAGCGAAGCTGGAGAGACTCAAGAAAAAGAAGTAGAACAAGATGTTCGTAGATGTGCCCCGGGCGTTATGTGCCCGGGGCTGATTTTCTACACTGCAACAGTAAAATGATTTAGCTCGCTTATTCCGCGTCAGCTTGCTGGACGGAGGCTCATTACTTTTTATAAAAGAAAAGCCCTCTTTCGGGAGAGCTCTTGTCTTCTAATAATCCGCGATTCCCTCGAAAAAGATTTGACAAACTTATTTAAATATAGTATAATAAAAGATGTATCAGCACACCAACAATCAATTAAGGAGGTTCTAATGAAAAAGGTGATCGTTGCGTTTTTTGTAGCACTGCTTCTTTCCGGTATGGTTTCTTCTGCTAGCCTGGCTGAGTATCTGCCGACTGATGCCCAGATTTCCCAGGCCATGACCTTAATACCGGTTTTGGGACGGGCACATGAGACATCGGTTGCCTACCAGGTGGGCGAGTCCTACCGGGAGGGTGCCATCGCCTTCTTTGGTGTTACCTTTGGTGGCACCGAGAAGGTATATTGGGGGTATGAGGAGTGGGAGCCCATGGGTGTCGGAGCCGATGGAGATAAGCTGTTCCTGGTAACCTGGTGGGAGTTCACCCGGACTGAAGTTCGTCGTCGAGTGAATATCTACGCCTATTCGGGGAAAATGCACGGGATCAGTGAATTGGAGTCCGTGCCGATGACCCCCGAGATTGCTACCAAGTCCGAGAAGGCCTGGCGGCTCCTGTCCAAGGCGGGAACCAGCATCTGATGCCTTGTTGGCACTCGCGAAGAGCATCTCGCGGGTGCCGACTCGGCTCTTTTTTTATTTGGTGATGGTCGCTTGTTTTCGCGCAAAAATTCAACTATCATTACGCTATGTTTTACTGGAAAATTCCTTCTGTAATGAATTCGTTGCTTCTCAAAAATATTTTTCTTGCGCGATTTTTTGATTTAAAAGTTGAGGAACTCTTCCGAAAAGGCGTTATTCAGAAGTGGTCGTTGAGCCACATCGGGCAGGAAGCGGGGCCGACCGCATTGTGCACGCTTTTAGAAAAAGAGGATGTTCTCATTCCGCCCTATCGTGGGTATGCTCATGTTATCAGTAAAGGGCTGCCGCTTGCATCTCTTGCGTCTGAAGTGCTAGGAAGATCGTTTGGGCCAGCGCGTGGAATCGGCACAAGGGGAAACTTTATCTCTCCTGATCTCGGAATATATGCTGGCAGTGTGATGCTGGGAAGTAATTTTGGTGTGGCAGTCGGAATGGCCCTTGCGCTGAAAAAACAGGGCGGGCGGAACATAGTCACGATATTTTTTGGGGACGGGGCCGCAACGCGGCCAACATTTTTGAGTGCGGTGAATCTTTCGGTCATATGGGATCTGCCCATTCTTTGGGTGTGCGAGAACAATCAATACTCGGCCTCCACGCATGATTCTGAAACCGCGCGCACCCCTCTTTCCCATAGAGTTTCGGCTTTTGGATTACGATCGCACGTTATTGACGGCAATGACTTATATGCGGTGTATCGCCGTGGAAAGCGCATCATTGATCGCATGCGCCTGCAGCGGAAGCCGGAGTTTATTGAACTGGCAACGTTTCGGATTGCGGAACATGATTTTACATTTATTCCCGGGAACGATTACCAGGATCAAAGGGAGCGGGAGCGGTGGTTAGGCCGGGACCCACTTCGGGTTCTTCTTGGACGGAAAGGGAACATATTTTCAATGCCGAAAATGCACCAGGCCGCTATTGTTGTCATTAGTGAAACCGCAGAGAAGGAGGTCGGCGCGGCCTTTGATACGGCGCTAATGCACCTGCCTATGACAAAAGAAGAACTGTTATCTTCCTATGAGGAATGAACGAATGATCACCATCGGCGCTACGATCAACGAAACGCTTCGCGAAGAAATGGAACGGGATGCTTCAATAGTTCTTATCGGGGAAGACATTGCGACTATTGGCGGCCGGGGAGGTGTTACTGCTGGCCTGCGGAAAACATTCGGTAAGGACCGCGTTATCCAAACACCCCTTGTTGAGGAGCTTTTGTTGGGGATCGCAATAGGAGTTGCCCAGTCGGGTCTTAGGCCCGTGGTTGAGTTTGGTCATGCGAATTTTCTCATGCTGGCATGGAGCGATGTATACAAAATGGGAATTTGGCGCCGGCTCTCGGCGAATAAAATTTCGCTCCCCATTGTTGTTCGGATGAAATTTGGCGCGTACTGGAAGTATGGTGCGGAATTGACCGGTCCTTTTATCTCCTCCCTGCAAAGCGTTTTGGGAATAAAGATCGTCGTTCCTTCTCGGCCCGCTGACGCAAAGGGGCTGCTTCGTCAGGCCCTACGCACAGACCGACCGGTGCTATTTCTTGAGCATGCTAAACTCTACGGAAACATAGGCCCTGTTTCGGACGACAGGCATTTTTCACCGCTTGATGAAGCTGTAATTCGCAGATCCGGAACCGACCTTTCAATTATCAGTTATGGGTATCTTTTGGCGGAGGCCGAAAAGGCGGCACGCACTCTTGCTGCAGAGGGCGTTTCAGTAGAGGTGATTGATCTTGTTTCGTTGAAGCCGCTTGATCAAAAAACGCTCATTGAGAGCGCCCAAAAAACAAAAAAGATTATCGTGTTTGATGAAGAGACGCAGGGCGGGGGTCTGTTTCCATTTATCTTTACCATAATCAAGCGTTCTGTTCCCGATGCTCGGGTAGAAAGCGTTGGGTCGCGGCCGGTTCCGCTGCCATTCGGACCGGCGGAGAATTTTATATTACCGCAAAGTGATGATCTGATGAAGGCACTTCGGACGATGCTGTCTGGCTAGATATAGGACAGTTTTACAATGCGCCATCTTAGTCCGGTTTTGGCAAATTCCAAGCAGAGTGTTTTTGTTAGGACCTTTTTGGCGCTGAATGTTGCCACGCCTGACACCACAAAGTTTTGTGCCGCGTCGCATCGGAACATGACGTCGTCAAAGAAAAAGTACCCAAGGTCTTTGATGATGGGGCGGCTTATTTCGCGATATGTTGTCACATCAACAGGCGTTTTTCTCGTTAGAGCATCAACGACCGCATCATGAGAAAAAAATGAGCAGGCAAGATCAATGTCGCGGGAATTTATCGCGCACACGAACGATAAAAGAATTGCGCGAACCTCTTTTTCCGGCTCTGATGAGGGTTTCTCCTTGATTGTCATGAATAGCCTTTTTAGTTTTCTTTCAAGTAGTGTCATTGGTGCTTTGTATTTCGCTATTTTTTTTCCTGCACAAGAAGAGCGGAAAATATTCACTGTCGTGATAGTCCGAGGCATGCCCCCGCTTTTCTACCACGAACGCACGCAGAAGGAGTGTGGGAAAATCCTCTGCGCTCATTGCTGCGTGAAATGATCGGAACGGAAAGCGTTTTGCGCCAAGCGAAAGATATCGGTGTGCAAGCGTTATGAACGCGGGAATGTTTTTCTCGTGTAAAAGTTTTTCCAGATCGCAAACAATGATTGAGTCCCGATCCGGCACTGACGTTGCCGGGAGATGCATGTGGGCGTCGCGCAGCTTCCAAATCAGGGTAAACGCTCCTTCATGCTCGTTTTCGTATGATGATTGAATGACTTCATTGACGACTTCGGCAACATTTCTTCCGCTCAGTGTTTCTTTCGCGATTCTGCCCCGGAAAATGAAGGTTCCGTTGGTTTTCAGGAGTTGTGCTATGCGGGTGAGCGCATCTGATATTGATGGTGCTGGAAATTGCTGTAGTATGAGATCGCCGATGATAACGTCAAAAAAATTTTCCGGCAATCGCGTGTCCATCCAGTTTGTTTTTATCCACAATTCCCGATCAGCATTAGCCACCCGCAACTTCTTTGAGGTCATCATGAACATCGCGGCAGAAAAATCAATTATATACACCTGGGCCGTTTGATAGAATTCGGCAAGTACATCACGCAATTCCGGCGTTGCGCCCAGGAGAAGTACTTTGGGGGCATACGGCAGGGCAATGGCCTCTTTGAGATAGGAACGGTAGCGGCTAATGTCATCACGTGACGGCCGCAATGGCTTGGCAAATGAGGACCAATACCTGCTGCCTTCATCCCAATAATATTTTTCTAACCGTTCCTGGTATCCACCTCTTCGGGAAAGGATCTTTACGGATTCATCAAAAATAAGCTCTTGAGTGGGATCCGGCAATGATCGGATCAGAGAGTGTATTATATTCCGTATTCTTGTCTTCATGACACGCCAATTGTACGGTATTTGCCTATGCGCATACAAATGGCGTATGCTGATTCTGTGGTTTGCCCTGCTCAAAATGAGCGTAGCACGGTAATTCAAGTATTGAATATTTTTAGAAAAACATGCATTTCCGGTTTTGGAAAACAGCAGAACTGGTGGGGTGTCCGCCCGTATCTATTCAGGCGAATATGGCGGTTTCTTATTTTTTTATTCATGTATGCTTGGCGCTGGAGAACATAGGATTCTTTCAGGAACTTGGGAGCAAGAAAAAATCCGTACACGAATTGGCGGGAACATTGGGCATGTCCGAGAGTATCCTTATGTCACTTATTGACTTTTTGGCGGCAACTTCTCGGATCATAGAAAAAAATGGCGATCTTGTGTCTGTGCGCCAAGCACAGCTGCCAAATTCCTTGTGGGTCATCCAGGCGTATCGGCCTGTTTTTGAGGGGCTTGTCGCTTTGCTCAAGGGGGAGAAGGTATATGGGAAAGATGTGGTTCGTGACGGATATTACCTTCAGAAGGCCTCGGATATTTTTTCTGGTGATGCCATTCGGCTTGCCCTCTCACTCATTGAAGATGATAAGGCGACCCTTATTGACTTTGGTTGTGGGTCCGGTGAATCATTAGTCGCCTTTTGTCGGAAAAACAACAGCAGGACTGCGGTTGGACTTGACATTGATCCGGTCATTGTCGCTGCAGCGCGCAGGCATGCCGAAGAGTTTCTTTTGCAGAAAAGAATAGGCATTTTTCAGGCCGATGTTGCTGATATCGGGCAATGGTCTGCCCGCATTTCACCGATTGAGCCGAATATTTTCTTGGCGAGCACCATGCTACATGAATTTTTGCGCGATGGTGAATGTAGCGTCATAGATTTTTTAGCGCGGTTGAAAAGCGCATTTCCGCGTTCACGGCTGATCGTCATAGAATTTGATGGGATACCCTTTGATCGGCTACATGCAGAAGCCGATCCCGGCAGGAGACATTTTGCCGCTATGTATCAATTGTGGCACCCGTTGACGAATCAGGGCATGCCTCAACCGCGGGCGGTCTGGATGCGCATATTATCTACGGCTGGGTGGGCTGTTCGCGGGACGCATGATGCGAAGCACAATCTTGTGGTTTTTGATTGTGTATCTGGATGACGAGTATGGATACGTTGTTGCGTGATGCAAAAATACTTCTTGCATGTTGGGACATTATTCGTTCCCGTGATTTTTTGATGGGACGGCGCGTGCGGTCATTTGAAAAAAAGCTGTCCCGTGTTCTGGGCGGACTGCCTGTCGCAAGTGTCGCATCCGGAACCGATGGTCTTATTCTTTCGCTTAAGGCCCTCGGCATCGGCCCGGGTGACGAAGTTATCGTTCCTGCCGTCAGTTTTTTTTCAACTGCCGCATCGGTTGCATGGGTGAACGCCATGCCCGTATTCGTTGATGTTGATCCTGCAACGTTTCATTGTGATCCCGTCCAGTTGGAATCTGCTGTTACCCCAAAAACAAAAGCGGTCATGGTCGCCCACCTGAACGGCGGCATGGCGGATATGGAGCCGATCGTTGCCATTGCCAGGCGGCATCATATTTTTATCATTGAAGACGCGGCGCAGGCAATAGGTGCTCTATATAAAGGACATCCGGCAGGGCATTACGGCGATGTTGCTGTGTTCAGTTTTAACCCGTCAAAAATACTTGCGACATATGGGGATGGCGGAGCGGTCGCTTCACGCGATGTGTCGCTCATTGAAAAAATATCACGCATGCGCATGTACGGTTCCCGGCTTCAAGATCTGTCGGCGCGCCACGATATGCTTGGCGTTGCAAGCCGCCTTGGGCCTTTTCAGGCGGCAGTACTTGATATAGGCATTGATGTTCTTGAAAAACGCATTCAGGCGCGGAGAAAGATTTTCTTTCAACTTGTTGCGGGACTCGCCGATGTTTCCACTGTGGTTGTCCCAGCCGCTAGGATGCAGGAAGACCATTTTGTTACCGGCTATCGGTTTCCACTATTGGTTCCGAAGAGAGATGCGCTTTTGTCGCGCCTTCGGCGCGCCGGAATTGATGCGCGAACGCATTATCAGGTTCCGCTTCCACGGTTTCAGGCATTTTCTTCTTTGCCGTCGTTTTCCAAAGAATTTCCGGGAGCCGAGCGGGTTGCGCGCGAGGTGGTTGTGCTTCCAACCGACCAGATGCTTACCGACGGCGACGTTCAAAAAATTATTTCATTGTGCGGGGAGACGGCCGACTAGATTTGTTCTTCTTGTCATATTTCGCTATTTGCGATATAAGGAAACAGGTTTGATAGTGGCGATGAAATCGGAGGTATGGTATTGTCGCTGATACAAAAGCGATGGTGTATTCGTTGCTGTCGGAGCACAGCACTATGAATAAATGTCTGGGATTTAATGGGACCACGGACGCCATACTTGCCATTTGGGAGCAAAACGCAAAAAAATGGCCGGGCACCGGGTCTCCCTGGCGGCCATCGTCGGGCGATATCCGTGTTTACAAGGAATTGTCCGGCGTAAAGCTTCCTGGCGCCGTTCTTATTTTAGGGGCTACTCCAGAAATTCGTGATATGGTAGCGGCATACGACCGGCCCGCAACGATCGTTGACATAAGTTCTACTATGTATGATCGCATGTCTTTGTTGCTGAAAAAGGCCTCTCCGGCGCGCGAAAGATTTATCCGGGCCGACTGGAGCAGTATGCCGTTTCAGTCGGAGACATTTGATCTGGTGGTAGGAGACATGGTGTGGTGGGTGCTTTCCGTGGAAACACAGCGCGCGGTTCGTGATGCACTATGGTCATGTTTGAAACCGGACGGATTGTTCGTTGCGCGCTTCCGGGTAAGTGACCGTTCGCGAATAGGGGAGAGTTATCGTGATATCCTTACGTCGCATCTCAATCGGCTTTCCCAGGATCCATCGTGTGAGCACGCCATACGGGGCGAGATGCTTTCGTGTTTGTATGATCACACCGCCGATGCGGGATTGTTGCGGCTCAATAGAGAAAGAGCTCGCGACATTCTTCTTGAGGCGGCAGAGAGCCGTGAGTACGAAGGGCACCGTCTTTTTCTTCGTGATGCCGCCACACGCCTAATTGGAGCCGATTGGACGAGCCAGACCAAGGAAGAGGTGCTTGCATCGTTTGACGGGCGTTTTTCGGTCCTGACAGAGGCCTTTGCTGATGATTACGAATCCTCGTGGTATCCAGTATTTGCGTGTCAAAAACGATGAGCATTAAAAAATTCATTGAGAAAAAGATCATAGAAAAAGCGCCTTTTTCGGTTGAATACGACCACGACGCTTTTCCTGATTTTTTTCGGGCGAAAGTACGCGCGGTGGATGCGCGCCTTCAGAACTGGGCTCTTCTTGGTTCTGATTTTTTTTCCGCAGATGACTGGCAGGAGATTCAGCTGGTAAAACTGAAAAAGTTGCTTGTTCACGCAGGAACAAATGTTCCGTACTGGAGAGAGCTTTTTTGGAAGATCGGATTTGACCCACAAAGAATTTCACATGCGCGCGATATAGAGCGGATACCGATGCTGACGCGCGCTGAACTAAAGAAAATTCCTCAGGAGCGATTGCTGGCGGAGAACATCCCGAAGTGGCGCTTTATTGAGGCCTCTACATCGGGATCAACGGGTGAGCCGCTTCGCTTCTTTCAGGATGCTCGTGATGTTTTTCGGCGTTTCATAAATACCAATCAGGAATTCCGGTATGCGGGAACGGGTCACGAGCCACTGACGATTGTCGGCTTGCGAAAGCATCATGATCTTGATGACGCTGGGACCAGTTTTTCCATTTGGGATCTTGAGAATCCGGAAACACGGCATACCCGCATATACCCACATGTGACACAAAATCCAAGCGTATTAGTTACGGCTGGCAGCATTGTAAGACGGATCGCCTTTTTTGCTCAATATGATGATATCCGCCCTCTATTTTCAAAAATATTTTATCGCGGGGAGTTTCTTAGTGACAGGATAATCCGTGAGTTGTCGTCTTTTTTTAACTGTCAACTGTTCACGACGTATGGCACCAGAGAATGCTCTCTGTTGGGCATTGAGTGCGAAAGACATGTCCTTCACCAAGCCCCCTGGATGAACCTTACAGAGGTCGTGGGTATGGATGGTGCGCGAAAGGCGCATGGCGATGTGGGAGACATCGTGGTTACTTTTTTTGAAAATTACGCAATGCCTATTATTCGGTATCGGATAGGAGATACCGGAAATAGCGTCGGACAGGCCTGTCGCTGTGGAAGATCGTCGCCGGTAATAAAACTCTTTGGGCGTCGGTCAATGTTTATTCGCGTTGCCGGGGAGAAAAGCATACCGCTTACCGTATTTACGAAGCATATTGATGAAAACTATTCCGACAAAATTTTCCGCTACCAATTTCTTCAGAAAGACCCCAGGCTTTTAGTGTTTCGTTACGTGCCGATGGAAAAGGGCCAGCTTGTTGAGGAAGAAGCGATACGGGACAGTTTTACCAAGTGCACCTATCACAAGGTGCGCGTTGAGGTGGAGGCGGCCGATGTTTTGTATACGACCAGTGACGGCAAGACGCTGCCTTTGGTCACGGAAAGCTTCGGTGACAGTAAGGCATCATTGGGTGGGTCTGGCGCGGGTCTCTCGGAAAACCCGGAGCGCTAAGGTGTATTTTCCGATCCAGAAAAGAAAGTTTTTCAGAAATTGTATCGGAATGAACCAATATGAAAACGGGAGCCGTTCGGAATATTGTGATTGTATATGCTTCTTTTTTACGATCTGCGGCACCTCATGGAGAGAAAGTGTTAGCATTGAATATGCGGTAAAGTGGTATACTCCCCACATAGGGAATAGCCGGTACACGAGCATGCTTGCCCACCCGCGGGCGAGACAATAATGGATGAACTCCTCAAATGAGTATGTTTTTGTATGCTGTATTATGGAAGGAATATACATAAGAACAAATTTTTGTTCTCTCATTCTCATTTTCAATTCGTGGTCCTCCAGTGAGGGAAGGCGGAAGTAGTGGTTAAAACCGCCTGCTTTTATAAGGGCTGATTTGCGGTAGCACATATTGCCAGTGTTTCCTGATTTGTTGCTGTGGAAGTAGGGCGACTTGTGTACATACAGGATGTCAGGCATGTGGAGCCAGAACACGAATCTGCCGAAGATTGATGTTTTTTTTGCAGTACCATGTATTGGCTCATACCAGCCGCCAACGCCAGCTATTTCAGGATTTTCGTCAAAAGCGTTTTTAAAAAGATAAAGCCAGTTTTGAGGAAGAATGCAGTCATCATCCGTAAAGCTTATGAACGTTCCCCGGGAAAGCAGGATCCCAGTGTTTCTCGCTACTGCCGGTCCGCGATTTTTTGAAAGGCGGGCGAGGATTATCTGAAGTTCCGGATATTCTCGCGCGACCTCATCAACGACCGCATCGTATGACTGTTGAGATCCGTCATCAATGACGATTATTTCAAAAAAACGCGCGGGGATCTTTTCTTGTTGTGCAAGTGACAGGAGCGTGTGTCGGATCCCGGAGACTCCATTGTAGGTGGGGATTACAACGCTGAATAGTATCCTTTCCAGCGGGTTTTCCGTGGCAGATTTTAGATGACTGGTATCGCAGTATTCGTTGATGATAGAACGTAAGACGGTGTTCTCGTGTTCCAGCGCCCCATATTCTAGGATGCATGATTCTTGTACAGCATAATCCATAAAGTCCAGCTGTCTTTTCTTGCCGTGCATCAGTTCGCGAATAGCATCTGCGGCTCGCGTGCCCGACGTGCCGTCACAATGGACAAAAAGCATGTCGCGAAGCTTTGCGCGATTTTTTTTGTAATGCTCATCTCGTGCGAATGTTGCTGTGACGGCGGCGGCTAGCATATCGGCGCGCGAAACAACCTCACCTGGCCGGAGCTCAGGTATATTTTTGACCTTTTGCTCAATGCTGTCGGGGTATGTTTGTGGGAATGTCCAGTAAAAACTAGATCGCTGGACGCGCGTCCACATGTCCTTTTCAAAATAGCTGGCGGGAAGGATGTCTATGAGCACGGTCGGCTTGTCCGCCAGCACGGCATCAAAGATAGCGCCGCTGTTATCGGAAATGACTAGGTCAGACACTGACAATAGTTCAGTGAGGTCGCTAAAATCATCAAGCCAGAAAATTTTTTTTGACCGCACGCCATCGCTTTGTATTATTTTTTTTAGCTTGTCCTGCTCCGCGTAGTGCGTAAGAAAATGGGGGCGGATCATGACATTGTATGTGTCAGAAAGCCGGACGATCTCCTTAATACATGTATCAAGAGAAGACAGGTCGCCGTGGGTGGGGAGGTACAGCACGGTTTTTTTTGATGGGTCAAGGGCAAGGTCTTTTTTTAAATTCATTATTCGTGTCGTACCCAATGCGCCATTGAACCAATCATCAAAGCGGCTATTCCCAACTTCTATGCCATTCGTGAATATGCTCATGCGCTTTTGGCTATACGGTCCGTAGGTGAAACCAAGATCGTAGGCACGCGACCATGCCCCAAAATTATAGGAGTCCTTGCTATGGCCATACATGATGCGGATCTTTTTTTGTGTCGGAAGATCAATGTTCAGATTGAAAACGGAATGGTATGCGAACACATCATAGCGTTTAAAAAATTTCCGTCCCCGGTCCTCGGTTGGGGCATACAGCCGGTAGCGGGCGTTTTGTGCGCCCAAAAAACCAATGAAGCGCATAAGGAATTTGTCCCAGTCCGGAATATTTCTGCGAATCCACGGAGTATTTACGACAAATTCGGACTCCGGAAGGTGCCGGTAAATATTTTTATACACGTAGTACTGGAGAGGGTTTTGGATGTAAAAACAGATCTTAGCATCTGCTCCCGGATTGTCCCTCCATGTGTTGGTGGCACATGCCGCAGTTTTTCGTATCTCAACGCCATTACCAGGGTCCACGCGCGCCAAAAAATTGTGATCGGGGGGCGGATTTTCATTGAATAAAAAGCGTATTAACTCGGCATACGAGCCGTTTCTTTGCTGGAGCAGGGAGAAAATTTTTATCAGTTCCTTCGGTCGTATCATAATGACACAATGTTATCTGTTTCAGATGGGCCGGTGGGAAAGCGAACGGCAACCGCCGAGAGCGCTCCCAAAAAAAGCAAAAAATATTTCATGTATATAAGGGCCACATATTCATGCGGCCGCCAAACGGTTCCCATGAGTGTTTTGCTGGGTGTGTTGTGTGGCATGCGGTCTATGTCGCTTTTGCATCGCGCGAGCGCTTTTTGGAATGTGATGTGCAAAGATGCCGCTAGTGGGTGTAGGCGGGATATGAGTGCTGCTTCCCGGCCGTGCATGAGATGATGGCGGGCAAACTGTATCAGTGAAGAATCGGATATATGATCCACCATCAGCGGCTGATATAGCAAGGGATACGCGGCCTTGTGCATTCGCATTTTCATTTCCCAATCCTCAAGGTATCGGAACGCGGGATTAAATCCGCCGACTGTTCTAACGGCATGCTTTGTGTAACACACGTTTGCGGTATCTCCGCAATTGTTGAATTGAGTTAATGCGTGGCCCATGGCCTCGTTTCGCATATAGGGCCATCTGCTGAGAAAAATGAACACATCATACCGACTTGCTGCCCGCCCGTGTTCAGTATATGGTCTTTTCCATCCTCCGACCCCTTGTATGGCAGGATGGCGCCGGAATGTCTCGTAAAAATTGGCGAGCCAATTTTTTGGCACGATACAGTCGTCGTCGGTGAAGGCAAGGTATGTCCCGCGCGCCGAAAGTATGCCGATATTTCGTGCAACGGCGGGGCCGGCATTGTGCGGGATCGTTATAAGGGTCATCGGGATGGGAGTGGGATGGTTCGTGAAGTAGTGCATGACAGCGCTTTCCGTCCTGTCATCCGATCCGTCGTTAACCACGATGACTTCGTACGTTGCATCATGGAGCGCTTGTTGCCAGACGGAGTCAAGCGTTTTTGTAATGTGGTGTTCTCCATTATACGTTGGAATGATAACGCTAAAAAGCGGCGTATTCGCGGGATGCGTTGCGTTGCGCTTTTGCAGTGTTGTGTGCGAGAACGTATTGGTGGCGTCTTGCAGAAAGTCAGAAATTCTTTTTTGGAGAGATGGGTGGGCTGGATTGACTGCATGCCGTTCCCTCTTTTTGCCAGTTCTCATAGAGGGTCAACTGGAAAACAATTCTTCTGCTTTTGCGTGATCTTTTGGAAAATCAATTTCTATGACAGAAAAGTTTCGCGTGTCCCAAGGCGCAATCTCTCCACCGTCGGCGATTGCGCACTCAACGGCGTCTTCAAAATATGAATTGGCATGCATTTCTTTCATATGTTCCAGGTGCTTGGCAAGGAGCTGCCAGAATGTTCTGGAGAATTTATTAATGCCTATTGCCTCTCCGAGCGCTTCATGCGGAGGCATGTGTTTATTCAGGCCTATGACGGTGTTGTGCAGGGACATGCCTATTTTTACTTCTTCTGCGCCGCATGGCTTCATTTGGGTCGCAAGAAAACTTTTTTTCTTATCCTGAGCGAGGAGTTCATCAAGGATGATTGGATCAAACATAACATCGCCATTGAGCAGAAGCACATCCCCCACAATGCGCCCATAGCGTGCGACAAGCGCAAGCGAATACAATGTGTTTGTCGTGCCGAATCGGGGATTGAATATAAATTGAAAATGTATTTCTGGGAAATGCCCTTGTGCATAGCTTTCCACTTTGTCGTGCAGGTACCCAACGGTGATAATGACCCGGCTGACGCCGTTTTTCCCCAGAGCAGTCAGTTGGTGATGGAGTATGGGAAGTGCGCCGATCGGTACAAGGCACTTCGGTGTGTTCTCGGTGAGGGGGCGCAGGCGCGTTCCCTGTCCTGCCGCAAGAATGATGGCGGTAGTATTAGGTGTTGTTTTTGTAGTACGTTTCATAGTCATGGCGCAAAAAGGTTCGGAGCGGCATAAAGGAGGCGCCGACGCTTTTCACCTTCTCGTTTGAGCAGGTAAAATTTTCGTTTGCGAACGGGAACTCTTCTTGGCGGAATCGGTCCCCATCGGCATCGGCGTTGAACCGGATGAACGGTTCGGTTCCGGCGATTATCGCCATTTCCTGCACGAGTCCCTTAAGCGTGATATAGTCATCGCCAGCGCAATTAAAAACGCCTTCCTGCTTTGTTTCTGCAAGTAGTGCGAGCGTTGCGGCAACAGCATCGGCAGATACGAATTGCACACAGGCCTCTCCATTGCCCGGGATCGTTATGGGGCGACCCTGCTTGAGGAGAGAATATATGAATGACTCGCGGGGAATATAGTTTTTTTTGCCAAGAATGTATACCGGTCGCAGTGATGCGTATGGCTTTCCGCTTTTTTTGAGCGCGTTTTCACACTGAACCTTACCTGTATTGTACGCACCCCATAGCGGCCATGGCCCAAGCGGTGAGTATTCTGTCAGGGGGAACGTCTCTGATTTTTGGTATGCTGCCGCAGTTCCCAGGTGAATAAAAAGATCAAAGGAAAGTTCTTGAAGGGCGCGCTCTGTTTGGGCGCCGGTATACGCGCACATGTCAATGACGATATCATAATGATCCAGACACGCAAAGCCCCGGTTTCGGTCTCCCACTATGTGGCGGACGGGAGGCGGGTATGAGGATGATGCTTGTCCTCGGTTGAATACCGTTATATCCCAGTTCTTTTTCAAAAGCTCCGCCATGACAAGCGGGCCGACAAAGCGTGAGCCGCCGATAATAAGTGCTTTTTTCATCTCTTTACACGAGGTGCCAGCTTGGTAGAGTAAGGGTACCGTCATTCTTGATTCACATGATACCGTTTGAGCCAGATGAAAACAAGTTTGAGTACATTCCGGTTTTTTCATTGCGCGAGCATCTTGCCGGCCGTTTTTGCGCGTGGTCATCTCCCTTTGAGGAGAAACCCACGCTTCATCACATAGGAAAAAACACTGCGGATGTCATCTCGCGCTTGTTGGAGAGAATACTGGGAGTCGCATTATTTGTTGAAGCGGACAATTCCAAAGCGGTACCGCAAGAATTTCATGCGCTTTTTCGCTTGCTGTATCGGGAGGGTGTTTTGCGTTCATACTTGTTTCCCCGGCCGATACCAGGGTGGCCGGATATTCCCGCAGTGTCGCTCATCTCTGACCACGGTATAACCGCAACCGGCGTTGCATACTCGCGTGCAGCAGCATTTCGGAAGGCGATCGGAGAACTGGTTGAGCGGACGGCGCTTATCGCTCCACATGATGATTCAATTGCTCGCGGAACATTTCGGGAACTTCGCTCACGCGGGGCGCTTGATCCAGCCATTTTTCGGGCATTTTCTGAAACGCAGTTATGGGCCGATTCCACCAATGCGCATGAGGTGGACGAGAGCTCCATATTTTCTTGGACAGAGTGCCGCGCCCTTCATACTGGCAGGCGCCACCTGATACCCGCGCACCTTGTGTATCTTCGTTTCCGAAGGGCGGGCGAGCCGTTCATTCGGCAGGCAACATCAAGCGGAGCCGCCGCCGGTACCTCGTTTGAGATGGCGATGTATAATGGGATATGCGAGGCGGTAGAGCGGGATGCCTTCATGATACACTGGCTGAATAGGATTACCCCCCCGCGCATTGACCCGGAAAGCGTTACGGCTGGTAGCATCCGCGCCCTTCTGGAATTATGTAGAAAATATAATATAGATATTCATCTTCTTGATCTTACCACTGATCTTGGCATACCGGTCATCGGGGCCGCGATCCGTGATAACACGCCGGGGCGTCCGGTGGTACATGTAAGTGCGCGATGTGATCTTGATAGCGAGGCGGCACTACGAACCGTTATCCTTGATGTATTGCGCGTCGGACATCAGCAATCCGTTTCGGGGGAGCAGATCCTTGCGGTGCGCGAGAAAGGGACCGATCTCCCAGGACTTGAGGAGCGGCGAGTATATTGGTGCGATCGGCGCCAGGAAGGAAAGGCGAACTTTTTTCTTCGCGGGGCACGTATTTCCTTTGTGCATTCGTCGTATGCAGGAGCCGGTATGGCCGAGAAGTTTCGGCGCATCAAAAATGTTTTTATGGAGCATGGGTATCAGGTTTTTTACAAAGACATAACGACCGCGGCGGCTCAAAAAGCAGGGCTTACGGTCATCATGTCTCTTGCTCCCAATCTCTATCCGCTGTATCTGAATGAGCGGTATCGCTATCTTGGGGTTCGGCGGTTGTTTGACGCCCCGGTGCGGATGGGAGCGCTCTCCTCACCGAAAAAGGAAGATGAAATGAACGATACGCCGCATCCGTTTTTATGAGCATATATGAATGCATCTGACGTTCTACAACCGAATACACCACAGCAGAGTATGCCGGAACTTTTTCGGGGCCTTCTCATGGCGCGCGGCAGAAGGCAGATCGCGAGCGGCATCGCCCTTCTTGAGCGCGCGCGTCTTCGGCGGATCGGTTCTCATGCCGAGTATGAAGCGTTGCGTCTTGAAAACACTCTTACGGATTTTCAGTTCCATCGGTACAACTCCGATGAGGTGTATGGATATCTTATCACGGAACTTCGCACGGGACGGTTGCGGGATCTCGTGGATGCTCTGGAGGTGTATCAGCGATCATGCGGTATGGCGGTGCCGCATCCTACAGAGCGTCTTGTGGATGATATGCTTCGGTATCTCGGTACTCCACGGGTTTTTTCCGGATTAACCAAAGATGAGTTGCGGGAACTTTTTTATCGTTATGAATGGCTGGATGATGGGGTACCGGTCTTTCGGTACCGCCCCTTTATATTTTTTACTACCGGAGTGGGCCGGACCCGAATTCAAAACGCGGAACTTTCTTCCGTGTGGCGGGGCGGGGCATATATTGAGGTCGGCGGCTCCGTTGGGGCCAATGCGCGTGATATTAAAAAAATATATGGATTTAAGAGGGCGACATCTTTGGACTGGATGTCGGAGCGCAGTGCCGCGGCGATTCCAGCGGTCTTTGATTTTTCACAAAAAGTGAAGATACCGTTTTCTCCACAAAAACTCGCAGAGATGGCGGGAGACGTTTCTTTCTGCTGGGACGTGGATATGCGGCGCCACTCACTTGCTTCGCTTCCAGAGCTACGGGCCATACAGGAACTTCCGGTGGTGGTCGGCATTCATAATGTGCTTCTCTATTGGGAAGATACGACGACTATTCTTGAGAACGTGTTGGAAAATCCATGGGAGCATTTTTTCCTCTGGATCTCGTCAGAGGGGACGCCCTATCACGCGGTGTGTGAGATCCAGGGTGATGCGTGTGTTCGGGCTTGGCACGAATAAGATCATGAGAGACCCATTTTTTAAAATTTTTGAAAAGAAATTTTTCCCAGCGCTCTCCGGGGGCACGGCCGGTACGCAGTTATATACAGTATACACTCGTGGGGCAACGGTAGCGCTTCCACCGCCGCGCCAACTGCCTTCGGTCTTATTGGACGCGGTTCTTCGCAGGCGGAGAAGCAGAAGGAATTTTTTGCCGGAACAGATTAAGAAAGAAGAACTTTCAGATCTTCTCTATTGGAGCATGGGGGAATATGAGGATTCACAAGCGCGCGCCACGCGCCGCATGCACCCTTCCGGAGGCGCTAAGTATCCTCTTGAATGTTATGTCGGCATATACGAAAAGGGTGACATCAACCCTGGAATGTATCATTACAATATTTCTAAGCACATTCTGGAACATCTGCCGTTTGTTTCGGCGGAGAATATCCGTAGGTGCTTTCACTACGACTTTGCGCAAACTGCTCCCGTTGTTATCTCTTTTTCTTATGTCCACGGACGGATGCAAAAAAAATACGGTATGCTTGGGTATAAGCTCGGTATTCTTGAAGGCGGGCACATAGGGCAGAACCTGTATCTTGTTGCCGAATCCCTACACATCGGAATATCTGCCATCGGGGGGATGGACTATGATGTTGCGCACTCCGAATTTTGCCTTGGGTCCGAAGAACACCTCTTCTACCACGTTATTCTTGGATACTGCGCGCAGTAAGGGATGCCGCGTGCTCTGTGGATAAGGCGCTTTACAGCGTCTCCGTGGCAGATGATAATGAAAACTACTATAAAGTCCTACTCTTGTATGAGGAAAATACTCTCCTTTTTTACATTTAGCGGGAAGGCGTTTTTGCTGATCCTTCTATTGATTGTCGGTTGGACATTTGTGAATGTCTCCAATCTATTTAAGGGTGGCAAAAGCCAAAAAGGGGATGATGTGACCGGCCTCTTTTTGCCCGATGACGCGCATGCCGACGCTACCACCACATCATGCATCGTTACTACCTGCCCGCATGTTGCGGTTTTTGACGGTCATGCCTTCAAGATAGAGAACGATTTTTTTCAAAAGAGTTTTCATACCGATTACTCTGTCGCGAGATCCAGATACGAAAGGGGAGAGATGCCTCCTGATCTTCTCAGATTCGGTGCGGTGCCTCGGATGCGGGATGGTCGCATAGCGCTTCAGCTGCAGGAAATAGAGCCGGAAGAATCATTTATTGATAAGGTACAACTGATGCGCGTCATCCACTCCATGACAAGCGAGATCATTCCCAGTAATGTATCCGGAAAGTTGTATGCTTTTGAGCGCGCCGATCTTGAGCACACAACAGCGCTGCCTTCTCGTGCTGTTCTCAACGCCGTGAGCGATGTCGTAACGTTGTTTTCAGATAAAAAATCTTTTTGGAATGCCAACGACGAGCAGGACCCTGCGCGATTTTTCAAGCCCAAGGATGAGATTGAATTTACGTTTCAAGGGTTGTCTCCGAACGAGCCAGCACTTCTTGTTGTGCAGTCATTTTTCCGGGACTGGATGATTGGGGAGGCATCGCGGCGCTCGTTTCTTCCGTCATTCGTGTATTCCGCCACTGCTTTTCGCGTTGGCGCTCTTGTTTTTGGGCTGGTGTATCTTTTATCGGGAAGAAAACATGGAGGGGATCTTCTTTCTTTAGCCCCGCTTTTTATGGGCAGCGGATCCGAGTCAGCCCAGTGCTCAATTCTTTTTTATCATCAAGATGCTTCGGGCCGCTATGCTCTGACGACTGTTCATAAGTCCCGCGATTGGCGGTATGGAACGGAAGTCATCGAGCTTCCTCATGAGGCGGTTCAGGAAAATGGGACTATGAAGGTGAAAGCGGTTTTTACGAGAAAGCACAAGCTCAACTTTATAGGCGCCGTTCAGAATGCTCAAGAGGCGCCATGTGTCACCGAAGAACTTGCGCCGCTTCGGGCGGCAAGCTCGCGATTAGGGGATGTGTTCCCGGAACTGTCCGAAAATGGACGCTATGTTCATATGATCCCCGGAGATACGGTTGATGTGGATTTTGAAGATCCCCAAACGCCGCTTCGTGCCAAACAACAGGAAACATACCTTATGCGGTCATCCGGGTTTTATACCGCGCTAAGGCCGGAATATAAAAAAATTGCAGGAAATTGGTCCGCAAGAATTTCGGATGAAGCACGGGAGCACTATCGCGACCTTGCATCATCGGTTCACGCATAAGCATGGAAGAAACGCCAAAAAAAAATATCCCTTTTATACTCGGTGTTGTCGCAGTGGGGTTCGCGGTCCTTGCAGCTGTCGTGGGGTATATTCTGTACCCTGGGTATATGCATCGGCAAAAGTATGAAGCCGGGGTTGCCCGGTTGCAAAAGGGACAGCTTCAAGACGCACGAGTTTTATTTGATGCGGCCCTTTCGTACCGGCAGGATGACCCGCGCTCTCTTTACTACCTTGGCAAGATAGCTCTTGGGAAGCAGAGCCAGACCTCCGGAAAGGGACCGATATATCCGGATGCCGATTTTCAAAAAGCCGCTTCTCATTTTGAGACGGCGTTTACGTACGGACTCCAGGCGCACGATGAGGCGATGTATCGGACGGCACTCAATGACGCCGGTTTTTCCTATTTCATGCGCAAAGAGTACGCCAAGGCACAGGAAAAATATCTTGAGTACATTCGTTTATCGCCAGATGATGCGTTTATTCCTCGTTACTTTGTGGCACTGAACGACTTTGAGCGATTCAACAAGCCCGAAGAAGCACGCGACATTCTTCTTCCTGCGGTTGGCTCCGCATCTACTCCGCTTCACTTTGCGACCATCTCAAACGTGTACGTGCTTCTTGCCCGCCTGCAGTTTTACTTTGGAGAGTATGAAGAAGCCCAACGTAATGCCGATCTTGCGATTGCCAAGGGCGCGCCATTGGGGAATGATCTCCAAATACAGATCGCCCATGCCGTTCGGGCGTCTTCATTGGCGCGGAAGGGCGATATATCGGGCGCGGAGAATGCAATTAAAAAAGCGAATGAACTTGCCGGATCGGACAAGGCATTTGCGTGCTCGCTTGCCGATGCCTATGTGGAAGGCGGGTTGTCCGCAAAAGCTCTTTTGGTTGCGCACACGGTTCCTGCCGGAAAAAATTACGGCTACTCCATCTGTCTTCACGTGCTGGCCTCTGCTTCCGAGACGCTGAAGAAAGAGAATGACGCGCGGATGTACATGGAGCAGTATCTATCGCTTACGGATACATTTGTTGAGAAGAATATTGTTGTTGAACGATACAGGAACGAGTACCGAGACGCGTTGGGGCGCTAGCAGTGTTCCGTGCGGCAGTTGTCTGCAATGGGGCGAGGCAGTGCCCGAGGATCGTATGCGAGCACTCTCATTTTTTAGAAGAAAAAGAAATACTATTCTTCTCGCGCTCATTATTGCGGCGGCGCTTTCAGGTGCGGTCGTGTTCTCGGCTGATCGGATCGCCACATTCGCATGGAAGAACTATCGCGCGGCACGAGTAGCGCTTTTTTTTGTACGAAACGACGCGGAACTGGCAAGCGATATTGGACGCTACTACTTCGGTCTTGGGGGGTACGACACGGAACTTGCCAAGCGCGCGTATGGGCGCGCGATTGCTATAGAGCAAAAGATTATTCTGGGCCACTATGAGCTTTCCCGACTCTACTTTGTGGAGGGTGACCACACAAGAGCGCTTCGCGAGATCAATACCGAGATCCGTCTGAACCCGGAAAATGTGCGGGCGCTCTATGTCCGCGGTCTTATTTATGGCTCCATAGGGGATTCCGAAAAAGCTGCCGAGGATTTTCATCGATTTACCGAGTGGGCGCCCACAGAGTGGGCCGGGTACAACGATCTTTCCTGGGCGCTTGTAAAGGCGGGGCGGTACCATGAGGCGGGAGACGCGATACGCCGCGCGCTTCTCATTGCTCCCGGGGCAGAGACAAATCCGTGGCTATGGAATAGTTTGGGCGTTGCCGAGTTGAACGCGGGGAACGGAGGTGGCGCAATAATGAGTTTTACGAACGCACAAACGTTTGCGGCAGAACTCACCGAGGCCGACTGGCGCGCATCATATCCGGGCAACGATCCCAAGGATGCCGGGAGCGGACTTCATTCGTTTCGGGCCTCTATTGACGAAAATCTGCGGCGTGCAGAAGCGATGCCCGGCGAGTGAATAACTTTTCTGTAAATTAGTGGTAGGGAGGTGGTATACTTGGTACACATGCATCAGAGTATTTTCAAGAAAAGAGCCATTTTTCGGTTTCGGTTGCCAGCCCTCATCTTCATCGGGGCCTTTTTCCTTTCACTTGGCATGGTCGTCTTAAGTTTCTCCCGTGCCGTTTCTATTGACGTTCCAAGCGCTTCTCCCCGATGGACCGAAGACAATGGCATCGGCATCTCCGTCCCTGCATGCGCCTCAAGCTCCGGTTCCGCGACTTGTGTCGCGGGAGATACAGTGCCGCGCGTTGCCATCAGCTGGGACGGGGTCTCAGGTTCTGAACAAGATTGTCATTTTGTTGGAGTTGGTGGGGGTGTTGATATTAACTTCTTTCTTGAGTCCGGCTGGACTGGTGACCCCCAGACATCAACCAATCGCGTCTACTCCATATCCGGATCCTATGGCTGTCCCGGATCGTTTGTCTGGGATTCATCTGCTCCCGTCAAGCCACAGGCGAACACCGAGTATCACTGGCAGGTTTCTCCCTTAAACAATAACACCATAGGCAATGTTATTGGCCATAGATCATTCAAAACGCCGGCAACGTGTATTTCCGCTCCTACCGTTTCACCATTCTGCGATGCGAACGGCGTATCAAAAGCGACGATCTCCTGGGCCTCCAACGGTGAGACAAGCGGGTATGGTGTTGACGTTGATACTGACACCAACTGGAACAATGGCTATTGGAACAAGAGCGTCGGGTGGACTACACCAAACACCACTGCGCCAGATGGATTTAGCGCTTATGCGGGTTACGTCGGTCCCATCTCGTTTACCGGCGGAGCATCATATAGAACCAGGGTGTACTATGTCTCAAGAGGTGCATTTTCCCAAGTTCAGACGTTTACGGCACAAACGTGCGCCGCTCCTCTTCCCGATCTTATCGCCACGAACCCATTCGTTCCTGCGGGGATCGTTGCCGGGCAGTCGGTAGGGTTTGCGGCCTCATTTTGGAATAGCGGTCCCGGGAGCGCTGGCGCTTCAAATGCAAAGTTCACTATAGATACCACGAACATCGGAACACCGGCTGTGGCGGCCTTCGCGCCATTTGGCGGCCCCCAGAACATTTCTTCAAGCAACTGGATGGCAACGGCCGGCACTCACACGCTCACGGCGTGTGCGGATACGTTCAGCGCTGTCACCGAATCAAATGAGGCGAACAACTGTGTCTCAACAACGTTTACGGTTGCCGCAGCCCCCGTCGTTGTCAACGGCGCTTGTTCGGCAACCCACTACAACTGTAGCGCGGGCACTACTGGAGCTACCGCCGAGTATGCAACCTATTGGCAATGGTGGTGCAATGGTTCAAACGGCGGCAGTAACGCACAATGTACTGAAATGAAGCCCATTCCCACCCTCGTCATCAGCCCACCAAGCGTTTCTCTCACCGTCGGCAATACATCCCAGCTTGTGGCCTTCTACGATCCCGACGGGCCATCCGGCGTCCAGGCAGAGCAAAACGTTACCTTTTCCGCCAACTGGTCGTCCAGCAATGCTTTTATCGCCTCCGTCAACAACGCAGCGCAAAAGGGTCTTGTGACGGCAAACGCCGTAGGGCCTGCCGTCGTCACCGCAACATACAGCGGACTTTCCAAAACGGCGAATGTGACGGTGACAGCACTTGCTCTTCCTGACCTTTCTCCAACACTCGGAGCTCTTCCCGCCATGACCGCAGGATCCGGCGCAACATTCACCGGAACGATCTGGAACCAGGTCGCGCCTGCCGCAGGAGCATCCACCGCGCGCTTTCGTATTGATAGCGTTTCCATTGGAACGCCCCCGGTTGGCGCCCTTGCGGGATTTTCCTCGCAAGGTGTTACCTCCAACAGCTGGACGGCAACGGCGGGATCTCACACCTTGGAGCTCTGCGCTGACTATCTGAACGCTGTTGCCGAGTCAGATGAGACGGATAACTGTACGACAACAACGTTTACGGTAACTGCTGCGGCAAACCCCATTGCGGACGCGGGGCCCGCTCACGGCACTACCGTAGGCGTATCTCATGTTCACTCGGGTGCATCAGCAACCGATGCTAATGCAAATCTGGCTAGTTATTCATGGGCATTTGTAACTCCATGTCCTTCAACATGCCCCGCATTGTCAGGTGCTTCCGGCGCCATCAGCGGCGGTTCTGCAACGATACCGGGTCCGATCTACACTCCCAATGTCGCGGGCAACTATACACTTCGTCTTACGGTTCTGGATACGGGAGGACTTTCCGGTACTGCGAATGTAGTGGAAACAGCGGGTACGGGGAATAGCGCGCCTATCGCTGAAGCATCCATTAGTTTGGATGGCACCACTTTTTCTCAGAATATCACGGTGCTTCGCGGTGTTCCCGTCACGATCTGGCTTGCCGCCAACAGGGATGTCACCGGCGACGGGCTTTTTAGCCGCGACCCCGACGGGTGGACGACTCCGCTTGTAGGTGTTTCTGCTGGTGGAGTGTGTAGATGGAACGGCGATCTTGTTCAGGGATCGTTTGTTGCCCAGGCGGGTTTTACCGTGACGAACCCTAGTTCTGCCGGAAGCGGGGTGGGGAAGTGCGCAGAAAAAGTAAATGCCTTAGCAAAAACATTCAATGACGCGCCGGGGAACTATAGTTATGAAGTTCTTCGTATCACCGATGCCACAGGAGCGCAGTCGCCCGCAAGTTCCGTGAGTGTTACTGTTCAAGAGCTTCCAGACCTGAAAGCAATGAGTATTGCGTTCTCCGGGGTCCTTGAGGTGGGGCAGACGATCTTCTTTGATGGCACTGTCAAGAATATTGGAACGGGCGCGGCAGGCGCCTCATCAGGACGTTTCCGCGTGGATGTCGGAAATTCTGGAAGTTTTACAGATCCCGAAGACGTAACCAGCACAAAGGCGGTTTCCGCTCTTGGTCAGAACATAGCCGCTACTGTTACGAGTTCGGGGTGGACGGGCGTGTTGGGGTCGCATCGTGTTGAGTTTTGCGCTGATTCGGCAAACATCATTACGGAATCGGACGAAACCAATAATTGCATGGCACCCCTGACATTTACGGTAAACCCCCAAACGACCCATCTTGAGTGCATAAGCAATACATGCCAGGCGGTTTCAGGAGCAGGATTTGACGCGTGCGGGCCCGTGGGGGCAACATGTAACGTGTCTTTGTGCGGGAATGGTGTGGTGGACTCGGGTGAGGAGTGCGACGGGACGAATCTCTCGGGGCAAACATGTACCGGTCTTGGATTTGGCGGAGGGGGGGTCTTGTCTTGTAATGCAAGTTGCCGGTTCAATATAACAAGGTGCGAGACAGATTGGATAGAGCCCCAACCATAAGATTTTTGCACCATAGATGAGTCAACAAAACAAGCACATGAGTATGTGCTTGTTTTTACAAAAAAACATTTGATAATAAGATGAGCTCGGTGCCGCAGGGGGGCATCCATTAGCATACTTCTTGCGGGGTGGCATTTTTTTGTTTACACTGAGCAATGTCTCGTGTCGTCCGGCGAAGGGCGCTCTGCCGGCATATCGGCTCGGTGATGGTCTGCCAATCAACTTTTTGCCATTCTAGCTCAACGGGCTCGAAGCAAGTGTCTTTGCTTCAAGCTGGCATAACGAGCAGGCCGAAGGCCAGCGCAGTTCACTGCCCTGGGATGACCGCGTAGCGGCGTTCATTCAAAATTTTGAGCCGATGTAGCTCAATGGTAGAGCAATCGCATCGTAAGCGATAGGTTGTCGGTTCAAATCCGACCATCGGCTCAAAGTTTTGAATAACGGCAATCGCATCGTAAGCGATAGGTTCCGGGTTCAAATCCCGGGGATGGCTCCGAGGGGTGCCCGTGAGAAGAACAGTATGTGAGCGGATTACCAGCTTTTTGAGTACGAGGACACTATGAAAATTCAGGATGCGCGCGGGCATCTTCGTGAGATCGTTATCGGTGCCGGTGCTTTGATCGCTGTGCTTGCCGTCTACATGTTTTCGGGGCCGACGGTGTATTCCGGCGTAACAGAGGTCAGCATGCGCGATGACGGTTTTTCGCCGGCCGTTATACATGTAACCCGTGGAACAAGGGTGAGGTTTTTTAATGAAGGGTCTTTTTGGCACTGGCCCGCCTCCGATCCGCATCCAACGCATGACAGATATTTCGGTCTTGATCCGCTGCGGGGATTGGCGCCTCACGAGGCATGGGTGTTCGCTTTTGACGTTGTCGGCACATGGGGTATGCATGACCATCTTGACCCTTCGCTTCGTCTGCGCGTTGTCGTTGTTGGCGACAGTGAATAGGAAAAGATAAAAAATTCGCGCGTTCGCGGGCATTTTTTTATCCCCTCCGGCGTGATACCATATGAATATGGCACTTCCTACAGATGGCACGGTAAAGGCCCTGGCAGTAGTATTACACAATATTCATGGAACACCTGATAACGCCACTGCAAGAGTTACACGATAAGGTCCGCGATGTCGCGGACCGGCTTTGAAGTTCCACGGAAAAAAGAGCGCATTGCCGAGATAGAGCGCGAAATGCAATCACCCGGCTTTTGGGATGTCCGTGAACGGGCGCAGGCGTTGGCGACAGAACTTGCGGCCCTTAAAAAAGAGATAGAGACAGTCGGTGTTATAGGGGAAGAGATCGCGGGGTTGCGCGAACTTGCGGATGCCGCCCATGATGATGAGGTGCTGCAAAGCGAGATAGCCATTCGCACGGAGGAACTTCGTCGGCGCGTTGCGGGTTTTGAGATGACGACGTATTTTTCTGGAAAATACGACAAAGGACACGCTATTCTTTCGGTGTATGCGGGGGCGGGCGGGAAAGATGCCGAGGATTGGGCGGCAATGCTCATGCGAATGTATCAGCGGTGGGCCGAGCGGAAAGAATTCTCGGTGACGCTGTTGCACGAACACTATGGGGAGTATCAGGGGCCTTCAGGATGGGGGATCAAAAATGCTACACTGCGTATCGCGGGTCCGTATGCGTTCGGGAACTTAAAGCGCGAAACGGGCGTTCACCGGCTTGTGCGCATCTCGCCATTTAATTCCCAGAAATTACGGCATACATCGTTTGCGCTGGTTGACGTCATGCCCGAGTTCGTTGAGCCGAAAGAAGTTGAAGTGCGGCCCGAAGATCTGCGGGTAGAATTCTTCCGCTCATCGGGTCCCGGCGGGCAGAATGTGAACAAGCGGGAAACAGCCGTTCGCATTACCCACGTTCCATCAAAGATCCATGTGGCGGTCCAGTCGGAGCGGACCCAGGAACGAAACCGCGATATCGCGATGCAGATGCTTGCGGCAAAGCTGTATCAGGAAAAAGTACATGAACAGGAGCGCGAGCAGGCGCGCTTGAAAGGGGAGAACATTTCCATTGAATGGGGTTCGCAAATCCGTTCATACGTGTTACATCCATATCAGATGGTCAAAGATCACCGCACGGAGCACGAGACATCGCAGATAGAAAAGGTGCTTGACGGCGATCTGGACGGATTTATAGAGGCGGAAGTAAGGGGAAAGATATAAGTGTGCAGTTTGCAATATGGAAGGCTTTACTAATCTTAAGGTCTGGCAGAAAACACACGAGTATGTGCTTGATATATATCGAATAACAAAGATGTTTTCTCCTGATGAAAAGTATGCATTAGTGCAACAGGTGCGACGCGCGGCAGTATCCATAGCAGCGAATATCGCGGAGGGGAGTAAGCGACGATCTCTGAAGGATAAAATACACTTTTATAATATTGCAGATACGTCTTTGGAGGAAACAAAATATTACCCTATCCTATCGCGAGATCTTGCATATATTTTTTCGGAAGAACAAGGTGTGCTAATGGAAAAAGCTAATGAAATTGGTCGTGTGTTGAACGGATTGATGCGCGCTCTTAGTAAGTAAAAGTTGTTATAAGTATATATCTCAAACTTTTGATTCATTCGGTAAGCGGTAAACATACGCCTTATATCTTAAACCTATATCCCTGTGATCTTTTTTGATAAAGTATCCAAAATCTACTCGCCGACATCAGCCGCGCTGAAAAACGTCACGGTTCGCATCTTGCCGAAAGAATTCGTATCGGTTGTGGGGTCGTCGGGCGCCGGGAAATCAACGCTGTTAAAACTTCTCATCGCGGAAGAACGACCCACGGAAGGCAGGATATTCCTTGATGGAGACGAGGTGTCGGCACTGTCGTATCGGGAACTTCCCCGCGTGCGGCGGCGCATCGGCTCCATTTTCCAGGATTTCAAATTGCTTCGGGACAAGACCGCCTATGAGAATATCGCGTTTGCCATGGAGGCGGCGGGCCGCGATCCGAAAGAAATTGAAGAAGATGTTCCGCAGGTACTTGATCTTGTTGGGCTTTCAGACAAGGCGTACCATTTTCCGCATGAACTGTCGGGCGGCGAGAAACAGCGCGTCGCCATCGCTCGCGCTTTTGTGAACCAGCCCGATGTCATCACGGCAGACGAGCCCACGGGCAATCTTGATCCGGTGAATACCTGGGAGATCATTGAACTTTTGACGAAGATTAACGAACTTGGTACCACTGTCATTCTTGCGACGCATAATAAAGAGATCGTTGACTGGCTTTCGCGCCGCGTTATCACGATAGACAAAGGGGAGTTGATCCGCGACGAGCAAAAAGGAACATATATCTTATAATACATCTATGTTGGGAACGCAGATCAAACGAATGTGCAAAACGAGCTGGCTGTCGCTTATCCGCAACGGCTGGCTTGCTACCGCGACCGTTCTTGTCATGACGCTGGTGCTGTCTATGATAGGGGGCCTGTTGCTCTTAAGCGTTGTCGCGAACACTATTCTTGCTGATTTGAAGGGGAAAATAGATATATCGGTCTACTTTTTTCCCGCAACGGAAGAGCAGGGGATCATGGCCGTGAAAAAAAGCATTGAGGGGCTCCGGGAGGTGCGTGAGGTCGGCTACGTTTCACAGGTGCAGGCGTTAGATGAGTTCAGGGAGCGCCACAAGGACGATGCCGTCATTCTTTCTTCCATTGATGAGCTGGACGCCAACCCTCTTGAGGCCACGCTCAATATTCGGGCGAATACTCCCGAAGACCTTGCGTTCATCGCCGGGTATCTCAAGGACAAGAACTATCCGATCGTAGATAAGATAAATTATTTTGAAAATCAACGGGTCATTGATCGCCTCTCCTCGGTCCTTGCGAGCATCAAAAGCGTCGGACTTGTCATGGTGCTCGCTCTTGCCTTTGTAGCGATATTGGTAGCGTTCAACGCCATTCGTTTGGCAATATTCACCGCGCGCGAAGAGATAGGCATTATGCGTCTTGTCGGTGCATCATCATGGTACATTCGCGGCCCGTTCCTTCTCTCGGGAATGCTTCATGGCATGTTTGCGGCCGTTCTTACCTCACTCATGTTTTATGGAGTCATTTGGATCGTCTCTCCGAAAGTTGCGTTTCTTCTTCCGCAGATGGATCTTTTCGGCTATTTCCAGTCAAGCTTTATTCAATTTTTGGGAGTGCTGTTGGCGGCCGGAGTGCTGCTGGGAGGTACCTCAAGTTTTATCGCGATACGCAGATATTTGAAGGTATAGCCGGCTTCAAAATAGTGACACCGATCGCTCATTCTTAACACATGGTGAACGATTGTTCATTGGGTGTTAAGAATAAAATACCAGGAGACGCACCACCGAACGCCATCGGCGATTTTTTGATATGCTCATTTCCGCATCCAAACTCTCCAAGCATACACTCGGGGAGCTTCACTCCGCGCCACCCTGCTACTCAAAGGGTCATTAAAGAAAACCCTCATATGAGGGTTATGAAATTCTTTTTTTCGGGGTGAACATGAGTCCGAACACGCCGCCAGCCATCCCCCCGATAACGTGCGCGCTATGCGATATCATGTCAGCGCTTCCCAACGAAAAGAGTTCTCCGGCAAGGTACGTGAGCGCCGCAAGAATGAGGGTAATTGGTATCTCGCCATTTTTGACGTTGGTGATGGACGCCATGATGAGCATCATGAACACGATGCCCGAGGCCCCCATGATGGCGTTTGACGTGAAGATGCCGTTCACCAGCGCGGTGACGGCCGCCGTTGCAAGCATCATGGCAAGAAGCTTCATGGACCCATACTTCTCCTCAAGTAGCGGCCCCACCAGAAGAATAAGTGTAAAGTTTGAGAGGAAGTGCTGCCAACTTGCGTGTCCCAACACATGCGAAAACATGGTAAGCGGCATGAGAGGATTGAAGAGGCCGCCGGTTGCAAAAAAGACGCGCGCGAACCACCCGTCCAACAGTGCATCTATCGCAAGCACCATTCCCGCAAGGAGCGCCATGGTGAGCACAACCGGAGCGTTGTAGGAGAAACGCATAAAGAGAGGGCCATAAGAGCTAGCCAATTCATACTATATATTAAATAAAAAGTCAAGTAATTGACTCTAATACTAGGTCGTGGTAGGAAAAATTAGGAACATTGATAATTACCTACATGGAGATGATCGCTATGCCATGCGATATCGGCTATAAGACGGTCGCAAGAGTACGCGTGCCGGCCCCCGTGCCGCAGGATTTTAAGGAAGAGGCAAAAGCGCCCGAAATTGATTGCGATCTTCTTGCAAAACTCGGAGAAGACGACCCGGAGTTTGCCGAATGGGTACAGGGTCTTGATGTAGCACCCTTGCTTGCAGAAGCCCTGAAGCGAGCCCTTCTCAAGGTTCCTTCAGCGGGAATTCTCAATGCATCCATCAAGAAGGGTAATCTGGTCACGCGAGCCCGCTTTACGACGAGCGCCCAGAAGCGCCAGTTGGAGGCGGCAGCATCCTTGCTGTCCCAACAGTTCCAGATGGAGGTCGTACGGGTTGTCGCCCAGATTCTTGATTATGCGACCGTGATGACCTCCGAAAAAAACGGCGCCGAAGACGTCCTGGTGCTTGAGGGAGAAAAAGAGACGGGGCAGGGCGTGAACCGGTACCTTAAAGTAACGAGGAACGCCGCCGGTGACGGAGTGTTCGCGTTTGAACACTTTGATTCCAAGAAGTCGCTTCTCTCCGAAGAGCAGAAGTTCGTGGCGCTTGCCCAGAAGCTCGGCGTAAAGCTGGTTCTGCGGGATGCCGAGACGCGCGGACAGCCGATCGCAGTGGGAACCGTTCATGGCCATTTCTTGAGGGAGAAATAGCACATGGCAAAAACTGACAAGGCCGTGTCTCCGGAAGAGTCCGCAATCACACCTCCTACATTTCCGGCGTGGTATATGACTGATCTCACTACGCCATTTCGCGCGGGTATCTCGCACATGTTTCTTATTCACGGCAATATTAATGACTTGGTGCAAAATCCCGAAGATACGCGCGCCTATGTTCCGTTGCGGAAATTCTTTGAAAGCGCTCTTAATGAGCGCGAGATGGTCATCTTCTATAACATCGCTTCCGGAATTCGTTTTCTTAATCCGGACTCCGAAAAGGAATTTCGGAAAATCGCGGGGTTGGTAAATGAAGATGATCCGCCGAAAGACCCGATAGCCGCGGCGCGCGCGAGCGTGCCGGGCAAGAAGAACATCCCGCGGGAGCCGGATCTATGCTTCCCTCTGATAGAAAAAGTAATGAAGGCAAAGCCGGGTTCCGCGCTTGTTGTCAATTCCGTGCATTTTATAGCGCCCGCCGCGTCCGGCGGCGTCGTGCTTCTTCCGAATGAGCGGGCGAATGTTGAGCGGTTGAAAAATATCGCGCAGGATGAGGAGATCCGTGAAAATAAGGGTATCGTCATACTTCTTACCGAAGAACTTGCCAAGGTATCCGGCGAGCTTCGTCAGGCCGGAAACGAGATGCAGACGGTATTCATCCCGAAACCCGACAAGCCCGAGCGCAGGACGTTCATTGTTTCGCTTACGAAAAAAAGCGAAGAGTTTCGCGAGGCGGAGAGTGCTGTAAAGAAGCTTGCGCTGGAACTGGAAAAGGCGCGCCCGCGAACTGCACGGTACCAGGAACTAGAGAAAAAGGTACGTACTGCCGAGGAGAAGGCGGCGGAACTCGCGCCGGCATTTGCCGTGCCTGAAACCTTTAATCCGTATGAGTTCGCACACGCGACCCAGGGCATGAGCTTGCGACAGATCCTTGAGATCTTCCTTCACTCTAAGAAAACGGGAAAACCCATTGATCTTGTGTATGTGAAGGAAAAGAAGCGTGAGATCCTGAACGCCGAATACGAAGACGTCATGGAGCTCGTTGACCCTCAGCGCGGGCTTGAGGATATAGGCGGACTTGAGTACGCAAAAACTTTCTGCCAAAACTTGTTGAAAGCCATTGAGCGCGGCGAAAAGCGCCTGGTGTCTATGGGCGTCACCTTCATGGGTCCTCCCGGAACGGGTAAGACCGCGCTGGTGGAGGCGCTTGCCAAAGAAGCCGGATTTAACTTTGTGAAAACCAAAAGTATCCGCTCAATGTGGGTCGGTGAATCGGAGGCGCGCCAGCAAAAGCTTATTTATGGGCTTCGGTCGCTTGCCCCCGTTGTCGTTATGAATGATGAGGCCGATCTTAACGACGCGAGCCGCGACGCGCCGAAGGGTGATTCCGGCGTGTCGGAGCGCATGATGAAGATGTGGATGGAGCTTTTATCGGACCCCAAAATCCGCGGACAGATCATCGTCATTTCGTGCACCAACCGTCCCGATCGGATGGATGCAGCACTTAAGCGCTCGGGGCGTTCGGACGAACGCATTCTTATTCCGATGCCATCAACGAAAGAGATCCCCGCTATTTTTCGCGTCATGTTCAAGCGGTACAATATCGCAACGAGCATCACCGATTTTGCTCCGTATGCCGGAATGGTAGAGGGGTTTTCCGGAGCCGATGACGAGAAGATAACATTGAACGCCTTCCGCTTTGCTTTTGAAAAAGGCAAGAAGGTCGTTGATGACGCGATCCTTCGCGAGGCGATAGAGGATTTTATCCCGTCGGCTTCACAAGCGGAAATTGACCGCATGACGCTGTACTGTCTTCTTGAGTGTTCATCCCGGCGGCTCTTGCCACCGAACACGAAAGAGATCGTCGCCGGCATTAAGGCGCGGAACCTCGTTGAAAATCTTCCGTTCATGCTGGAGCAGGTCAAGGCCCGAAACATCGCAGATATTGACTAGAGTGTGTGGTAGTGCTCTTGTCAAAAAACCGCATAGTATGCGGTTTTTTAGTCGCTCTCGCATCGGTTGATAGAGGGCAGAGATGGTGAACGCTTGACGTGAGTTATTGTATTTTTTACACTATGTTTGACACCGTCCATGGCGTGGTGTTACGGTTGTATCGTAGTACGTTGTCAATCAACCTCCAATCAAAGGAGCATTCCATGGGTGGCGGCGGATCATATTACGATCGTGATGTGGCAAGTTCTCGTGATACCAGTAGCCGCGGTTTTTCAACTGTTTCCGAACGTTCGTTCTCGGCCACGAGAGCGAACGTTGCGGTGCTTCCGAAGAATCGCTCGCTTGTTTCTACCTGCAAAACCCCGGTGGTATCGGGATTTGATCACACGGGTTCTATGGGCGACCTGCCCATCATCATTCGCGATAAGATGCCGATGGTGGCGGGACAGCTTGCTCTGCATCGGTACCTGATTGATTCCATGGTGAGCATTGCCGCGATCGGTGATGTCATTTCGGACACGGATCCCATTCAGGTGTGCGACTTTGCCGAGATCCGAAAGCTTGATGAACAGATGAAGCGCATCTGCATTGAGCGAAATGGTGGTGGAGGGCAGCCCTATGAATCGTATGAGTTTCTGGCGTATTTCTATGCACGCCGATACGAGATGCAGAACGCGGTGACGCCGATCTTTCTTATTACAGGCGATGAAATGTTTCGTGACTCGCTATCCGCGGCAGAACTTACGGCGCACTTTGGCGGCGAGCATCGGGCCGCAGACGCATTTGAGATCTTTGGCGAACTCAAAAAGAAGTTCAATGGAAACGTGTTCCATCTACGCCGCCGGTACGATTCAACGAGTGATCGGGAGATCGCGGGTCTATGGCGCCGGGCTCTTGGCGAGGTGAACGTTATTCCTTTGCCGGAGGACAAGGCGGTGGGCGACATGATGCTTGGCATCTTCGCTCTTGCCTCGGGCGCGCGCACGCTTGACGAATACGTTGAAGACATGCGATCACGTCCCCTGAATCTTGGCGGCGAAAAGTTTGAGCCGCAGTCCCCTCGGCGGATTGAAGCGGTGCGGGCTGCTCTAGAGGCGTTCGCCTCAACGCGAAAGAAGCGTGCGGAACGGGCCACTGTTTCAGAAAGTCCTACAAAGAGTCCTGTTGTAAAAGATATGAAGAGCAAGAAAGAGAAGGGCGTAAGTGGTAAGGATTGGAAGCTGTAACCCACACCCCACAAAAGGAGACAACGCATGGGCGGCGGCTACTGGAGAGATGACGACTACAAGCGGTCAACGCGCGGAACGGACGCTTTCAAGTATTCGCGTGACACCTTAGCAAAACCGGAGGCCGAGCAGAAGGTTCACCAGATGCTTAACCCCTACGGGCTTGGTGTGCGGGAGTCGCGCGATAGCGCAGAGCATCCGGAGTCCAATGCCGTCATGATCGGTCTTGATGTGACGGGCTCCATGAGGATGGTCGTTGTCGCGATCCGCGACGCGCTGGGAAATCTCATGGACATGCTTACAACCGAGAAGTATATCCTTGACCCCCAGCTCCTGTTTTATGCGGTCGGGGATGCGACATGCGACAATGTTCCGTTTCAGGTGAGCCAGTTTGAGTCCGACAATCGCATCAACGACCAGCTTTCTCTCGTGGTCCTTGAGGGTGGTGGTGGCGGGCAGGATACGGAATCATATGAGTTGGGGTATTTTACGGCGGCGCGCCACACCTCCATTGATTGCCTTGAGAAGAGGCGTCGGAAGGGATACCTCGTTTCTATTGGAGACGAGCGCGCCTATGACAAGGTCTCCCGAAGACAGGTGCGTGCGCTTTTCAACGAGGATCTTCAGGAGAGCATTTCGTTTGAACAGAGTGTTGCAGAGGCAAAAGAGAAATACCACTTGTTCCATATCATCCCGAAGGGTTCGGCGAACTACGACCGGCCCGCTCTTCGGGACTTCTGGACGCGCGCTCTTGGCGGCTCGCAGTTCGTGTTCATGCTGGAAGATCCGAAGTATACGGCCGAGACCATCGGAGTTGCCATCGGCATGAACGAGGGTCGTATCACGCTTGAGGAGGGACTTGCCAAGGTTCAGAAGAGCGCCGGGCAGAAGGCGGTGCGCGTCGTGGAAAAAGCGCTCGCCGAGTTTGCGGAGTATGCCGCAACACTTCCCCGGGACACGCGTGCGGCGAGTACGCGCAAGGACGCGAAGGCGCCAGATGCCACAGACAAGAAGGACCAGAAGAAAGATAAGAAAAGTGACTGGAAGTTATAGCATAGTGAGGGCGAAAGCCCTCTTTTTTTGCGGGCGAAACAGAAAATTGACAACTTGATGCAAGCGGGTTACTGGTGGAGCATGCACATTTACATATCATCACATGGAAGCGCGCCTCATCGTAGAGCTTGAAGAACGTTGGTGCGATTGCAATGGTGAACCATCAACATTCTTTTTCATAAGAAACGGTAGTGTCCATGACCTTGTTGTTCAGTGTGGTAGATGTCTGAAAGAAACGACACTCTCAATACCGCGGCTGTCTTATAGGTTTCTTGATAGGAAAACTTCTGCAGTGAAGAATACCGCACCTCTGCCGAAAGATGTCCCTCGTTTGTCTGTACCAAAAAAACCTTGGAAACTCTGATACCCGACCCTCCCATGAGAGGAAACCAGACGGAAATGGTTGCGTGGCTTGTTGCAGGACTCGGATACGGCGATGAAGGAAAGGGAACGGCGGTTGACTACATTACGAATCGCCGTCGCGCCAGCGTTATCGTCCGGTATAATGGGGGCGCGCAGGCAGCGCATCGTGTGGTTCTCGTCGATGGTCGTGAGCACGTCTTTTCGCAATTTGGAAGCGGCATGTTGAATGCGGGTGTGTTAACACATCTTTCACGGTTCATGCTGGTAGAACCAATCGGCATGATGCGTGAGGAGGAGCATCTTTCCGGCATTGGCGTTCCCGATGCGTTTGGCCGAACTTCCATAGATGCCGAGGCCCCTCTCATCACCCCGTTTCATATCGCGGCAGGGCGAATTGCAGAGATGGCACGCAAAGACATGCGGCATGGAAGTTGCGGCCTTGGTATTGGTGAGACCATTGAGGATCTTCGGCGCATGGGGGGTGCGGCGCTTTTCGTTGGCGATATTCGGGCGCCGCAAGTATTCCGGAAGAAACTTTTTGATGTTCGCCAGCGCACGCGCGAAAAAGTTGTTGACATCATGTCGCAGGCGCTTTCGCATGCCGAGTTTGGAAAGAACATGGCCATCTTTGAGGACCCCGTCACTATGTCATGGTGCCTTGAACGCTGTAACGAATTTGCGGCGCGCGTCCGCATTGTTGACCGCGGGTATCTGAAGATGCTTCTCAATGGCCGGTCCCCGGTGTTTGAGGGGGCGCAGGGCATGCTTCTTGATCGCACGCACGGGTTTTATCCGCATATCACCAAGACCGATATCACGTTTACGAACGCTCGTACGCTTCTTGACGAGGCGGGATACACGGGAGATATTTGCCGCGTCGGTGTTCTTCGCGGATATTTCACACGACACGGCGCAGGGCCGTTCGTGACGGAAGACGCGGATCTTACGCGTACACTTCAGGACCCGGCAAATATTGATCATGCATGGCAAGGGTCATTTCGTGTCGGACATTTTGACGCGGTTGCGGCTCGATATGCCATTAAGGCGATCGGCGGCGTGGACGAGGTGGTATTCACTAATCTTGATCGGCTGATCGGATTGTCGGAACTAAAGTTTGCGGATACCTATCTTCTTCCGAAGATGTGTGATGGTGTGTGTGAAGAACTTTTTGAAATGCATGGGAGTAGTGTCGCGAGCGATATACGGGTGGCGCATGTGTATGATCGGGCGCGGCAGACGCTTCTCATGGAGCGCTTGAGGCGGGCGCGCCCGCAGTATGTAAACGTTGCCGCTCCTATATGCCACCGGAAGGATGCAGTGGAATACGCGCGCATACTCGCGCGAGAACTCGGACGCCTGAATGTGACACTGTCATTCGGTCCGACGGCAGAAGATAAGATGGTGCTGTAACCACTGGGTGTTAACCGCAGGAACTTCCTGCGGTTTTTTGTAGCAAAAATAAGCAGCCGTAGCTCATATATGCGTCTGTTTATCATCAGGCATGTTGAATGCGTCGCGCGGGAGTGATAGCAGCCGCACAAGCGATAGTAATGAAAAGATGCATAGAAGTAGGGTGACGGCAGGCCGGAATGATCTCATTTCAGAAAAATAGTGTTGTCTTCATGATGGTTTACATTACACCACGATACTATTCTCTAATTCGCGCGAATTAGAGAATAGTATGACAATGCAAGGTGGTATGTCACCATTTTTTAATCACTGGTGAGATCGGCATTAAAAAACTACCGATATCACTGATTGCTTTTTGATGCAGGAGTTTTCCTCTCTGCGGCGGCGGGGCGCACGATGGTCGGGTGTGCGAACGTGGCGCGGCATCATGGCCAGCATAAAAGTATTGACGTAATGCATTAAAAGTGGCACAAATGGTGCATCGCTTCTGCCGTGACACCATATGAATACAAAGCTCAACGGCATAACGCTCGCTCTTTGCCAAATGAATGTTATTCCTGGCCGCCCCGATCTCAACGCGCGATACATTGCGGGCGAGATAGAGGAGGCCGCAAAACGCACCGTTGACATCATTGTCTTCCCCGAGCTTTCAACGACGGGGTATTTCATCGGTGACATGTTTGAAGATGAGGCGTTCATGCATGATGTGGAGATTTTTAATCGCGTCATTCGTGATGCAACGCGCGCGGGTATTGTCGCGATCGTGGGCACGCCCGTTGGCGTGCGGAATAAAACTGGTGAAGATGGCCGCATGCGCGTGACGAACGCCGGAGTGGTGTATGCGCATGGTCGCTATGTTGATCATGTGGCAAAAACGCTTCAGCCGAACTACCGCATGTTTGATGACGACCGGCATTTCTTCTCTACCCGTAAAAAGGCGCTTGAAGAAGGCAGGCGCCCTCAGGCATTACTTCGTCCCATCGCACTCTCTGTTCGTGGTATTGAGATACAGCTCGGTCTGATGCTTTGCGAAGATATGTGGCATGAGGCGTATGCTATGAATCCCGCCCGCATTCTTGCGGCACGCGGCGCCGACATGATCGTGAATATCTCGGCGTCTCCCTGGACGTGGCAAAAAAACCGCAAGCGTCACGCCATTGTAAAAACGCTTGCCGGGTTCACCCATCTTCCGCTTGTCTACGTGAATAACACCGGCACTCAGAACACCGGAAAGAATATTATTATTTTTGATGGAGCGTCTACGGTGTATGACGAAAGGGGAGAGCCAGTATTTGAGGTTCCTTCGTATACAGAGGGCACTCATGATGTAACGATCGGAGAAGGAATGAAGCCGGTAGTGCCATCGGCTCCTGATGATACTAGAGAACTCTATCGCGCGGTACGAACGGCCATTGCCGAATTTTTTGCGGGCCTTCCGCCCGACAGAAGAAAGGTTGTCATCGGCGTCTCCGGCGGCATTGATTCTGCTTTGGCCACGGCTCTGTATACCGACATTCTTGGAGCCGATAATGTCTACGGCATCAACATGCCGACGCAATTCAATTCAGCTGATTCACAGGCGGTGGCACGGACTGTTGCTGAAAACCTTGGCATTTCGTATGAAGTGCGCCCGATACAAAAGATCGTTGATGCAATCGCTGACGCGACGGGCGTACAAAAGAACACGCTTGCCTACGAAAATATTCAGGCGCGTTCGCGCATGGAAGTTCTTGCGGCGCGCGCACAGGACATCGGTGGCGTGTTTAGCGCCAATTGGAACAAGGTTGAGGCCGCGTTCGGCTATGGAACGCTCTACGGTGACATGGCGGGCGCGCTGGCGCCCATCGGCGATCTTGTAAAGCGCGAGGTCTACCAGCTTGCTGACTTTATGAATCGCGAGGTATTTCGTTTGCCGCATATCCCGCAATACTGTTTTGATACAGCGCCTTCCGCAGAACTTTCTTCGGATCAAAAAGACCCGTTTGACTACGGCCGCATTGAGAGCCGCGGGTACCATGAAGAAATGGTTCGTGCGTTCACCGAGTTTCGCAGAAACCCCGAGTGGTTCCTTGAAAAATATGGCGCGGGTCTTTTGGAACAAGAGCTGATGCTTCCCGCAGGCCGTTTGCGCACGCTCTTTCCCACGGCGCGCCACTTCATTCACGATCTTGAAAAGCACTGGCGGCTGTACCACTGGGCGTATTTGAAGCGGCTTCAGGGCCCGCCTATACCTATCGTCAGCAAGCGGGCATTTGGCACCGATCTTCGCGAGACACTCGTATCCGCGCACCTTACCTCGCGATATGCGGAACTTCGCACAGGGCTTCTTGCAAAAGAACCCGAGCGGCTCGTTGTCTATGGCGGTGGGTTCAATCCTCCCGCGGTGCATCACCGCAGGATAGTTCAACAGCTTCTTGATTGGTTTTGCCGCGTTGCCGTGGTGCCATCAGGAAACCGAGAGCGCAAGGATTCGCTTTTACTGGTCTCGCCCGCTGACAGGAAAGAAATGACAATGCGCAATTTTGCCGATCTTCCAAATGTTGTTCTTGATACATCTGATCTTGATGAAGGCGTGTTCACGCCCGCATGGGCGCTTGATGAGAAGTACAAGGCGGTATATCCGGGAGTTGAAATATGGCACGCCGTTGGAGCAGAGGCGGTTGCCGGAGGAGCTGAAGGAAAGGCCGAGATACAGCGTCTCTGGAAAAAGGGTCCCGAAATATGGCGAGAACTGAACTTCGTCGTTATTTCCCGTCCGGGGTTTCGCGTGTCCGCTGCCGATCTTCCTCCGAAAAACGAGGTTGTTGAGATAGAGAATTTTTTTGGGGCAAGCACCTTTATTCGTACGCTTCTTTCAACGGGACGCGAGAGCGAAGCGCAAACAGCGCTCTTTCCGCCGGTGTATGAATATGTGCGCGAACGCGGATTATACAAAACAACCTGAAAGGAGACCACATGCTCATCTCAAGCTTACCGCCTGCGCATCACGAAGCGCTTCTTAAGACGATCATTGCGCATCCTTTGGTGGGTGCGGTGCGGTACAACACCGGAATGGATTCTCCGTATTCGCCGCGAGAAACGCTTGAGCGGTTTCTTGGGTACTCGCGTCCTTTGAAAAAACCCTTGTATGTTGATCTCAAAGGCCGTCAGCTCCGCATTGTTGAGTGGGCAACGCTTCCGTACGGGCCCATCATCTTGAATCACAAGGTGAGGGTAGAACTTCCTGCGCGCGTTCTGTTTCGTGGAGACGACATCTGTGACCTGAAAGAGGTGGTTGACGGCAACAAGATCTACGTTGATCCGTTGCCAAAATATCCGTTGGGGCGCGGGCAATCCCTGAACATTCTTGGTGAAAATGTTGTCATTGAGGGAGGACTCACAGAGGTAGACCGTGCATTCATCAAAGAGGCGGCGGAATTGCACATTAGGCACTTTATGCTGTCGTTCGTGGAAAGTGTGGCAGACATAGATGAGTTTGATGCCGAGTGGGGCGGGAGTGTGGGAAGATTTTCATCTGCGCCCGTTGAATTGGTGCTGAAAATTGAATCGCAGAAGGGCCTTGATTTTGTGGCGGATGCTACGCGAAGCACCTTGCGCCGACGCCGCCTTATGGCGGCCCGCGACGACCTCATGCTTCATATCGGGGGTCTTAACATGCTTGAGGCCGAAGAACTTCTTATCGCAAAGGACCCGCGGGCGATGTGCGCCTCGCGCCTAATGCTGGGGCTTGAGCAGGGGAGCGTGACTCTTGCCGATATTTCGGACATTAGGATGCGCCAACTCATGGGGTATAAAACCTTCATGCTATCGGATGGCACATCGCGAAATCACTTTGAGAAAGCTATAGGATTTTGGGAAGAGTATATTTCCGCATATCCGATGTAGAATAAAACGCCTGTGATGCTCACGGGCCTTTTTATATCCTTATGACGGCGCGGTTGACAAAGTTCGGAGAATGATGATAATAAGCACGCGGATAGTGAAACTTACAAGGAGAGGCGAATGAAGTACGTTGCGGCATTCCATCTCATGGGCGATAATAGATGGCTTTTCAAGCGTAAACCGGACGTGTGTGTAGGGGTGCGCTATGTGTCACTTGGAGGTAATGATGCTGTCAGAGATTACATGACCGCCTGGCGCCTGGCGCTTGCCGAGGCAAAGAGCATGATGGTAAATCCTTTTCGCACGTTCCATCACGTAGGCAGGGTTGAGATCTATGCGTTGGGGTCGGCCGAGGACGACATCATGAATCTTGTGCCAGCGGAACAGACGACCGCAAGCCGTTGAAAATTCCTTATGTTTCCTATATAATCAAACAGCCCCTAGTGGGCTTTTTTACTTTCTTGCCGGGTCGGCTAATGGTAGGCCTCGAGACTCTGAATCTCGCTATCTTGGTTCGAATCCAAGCCCGGCAGCACGCGTATGCTAAGTCAGGTGACTGAGATGCCTGCCCTGATGAGTATGCTCTCAAGCGACGTCTACGCCCGCTCGGGTCGTGACACAATGACTCGGAACGCTTTCTACCTCATCATGGGGTGCGTTCTGGGGTGGGGACTTGTCTTCACCCACATCGTTTCCCAGATGACGGTTGACTGGAAGCCGGGGATCCTCAAGTTTTTGCTGGTTGGCATCGGCCTTCCGTTTCTTGGGATCTTTTTGAGTATTTCGGAGTCGGCTTTTGTTTCCTTTCTTGGCTTCAATCTTGTGGTCGGGGCGTTCGGTGCGCTCCTGGGTCCCACTCTCGCACGATACGAGCTTGCCAGGCCCGGCATTGTTTCTGAGGCCGCAATTCTCACTGCCATCGTGACTGCGGTCATGGCCGTGTCCGGCCTTCTGTTCCCGAACTTCTATCGTTCCATCGGCGGCGCGCTTGCAGGAGCCCTCATGGCACTTCTTCTTGTGCTTGTCGCCTCGTTCTTTATCCCGGCGCTGATGCAGTTTTCCATCATCCACTATCTGGCGGCCGGCCTCTTTGCGCTCTACATCGGTTACGACATGTGGCGCGCAAGCGAGATCCCCGCAACGCTGGACAACGCGGTGGATGTATCCGTCAGTTTGTACCTGGACATCCTAAACCTTTTCCTCTGGATCCTTCCGATCCTCGCAAAAAAGGACTAACAAACAGGACCCGCAACCCCGGGGGTTGCGCATACGCGCGGCCTCCGGGAGTTTTAGTTGCCGGGAGACCTTGTATGACAGCGGGCGTCTTCAAATCGTAGGCGCAGGCGCTGGGGATAACATCTGCGCCTAACTGTGGCATACTGTGTATATAGTCAATTAATATAATATACATAATGAACATACGGCACCTCGGTCCTCTTGTTTTTCTTAGTGTTTTATTTTCCGCTGTTTTAGCATCCGATCTTCCTCGCGGATGGTTTTTTTACGCCGAATCCGAAGAAGGGGCCGCCGACCTTATTGTTGAGTCCGTTACGTTTGACCCTGTCACCCTTGCCCCCACCATGACGATCAGAAATGTCGGGGATGCCACCGCCCGGTCAACCTCACCCTCCATCAACGGCCGCTTCTATTTCTATGACGCCAGCCACAACTATATCTTCAGTTTTGACGCTCGCAGTGTATCAACCGCTGGTCTTGCCCCTGACGCTACCATACAGATCACTGAAACCTTCTCCGGATCTTTTTGGGACAGCGCCCGAAGCGATTGGCGGGCAAACTCTGAGTTTACCCGCGATACGCGCATGGCATCCGTTGCATCCGTCAAGGCGCGCGCCGACGAGTTCGGCTCGGTTGCCGAATCAAACGATGCCAACAATGAGCTTGAGGTGCCAAAACCCACCGCCGACCTTATTGTTGAGTCCGTTACGTTTGACCCTGTCACCCTTGCCCCCACCATGACGATCAGAAATGTCGGGGATGCCACCGCCCGGTCAACCTCACCCTCCATCAACGGCCGCTTCTATTT
>Ga0209542_10001287_pt1 | contig 59190 bp, 65 predicted proteins | sample RifCSPhighO2_01_FD_184028 | JGI IMG/M metagenome (GOLD analysis project Ga0209542, IMG submission 184028) | Soil microbial communities from Rifle, Colorado - Rifle CSP2_plank highO2_0.1 (SPAdes) (version 2) | ecosystem: Environmental > Terrestrial > Deep subsurface > Rock core/Sediment ...
ATCGGGCGTGACGGCCGAGGAAAAATACAAAAAACTCAAAGACGGAACAATTGCACGCTACTTATACTACGGCTGCACGCGAAGCAAAAACCTGCACTGTAAGAATGGCTATATACGGGAAGAAGAACTCATAGAACAGCTGGTAAAAGTTATGGACAAGATTGATATCAACGAGATCGGCATGCGGCACAAGTTTGAAGAAGAAGTGTCGCGGCTCATGAAATTCCAAAAGAGCTTCTTCGCGGACGCGAAAAAACTCAAGCCGGAGAAGAATATAGATCTGCGAAGCTACGCGAAGTATTTACTGCGCGAGGGTAGTGTGATTGAAAAACGGGAGCTACTATCCTGCATCAAAAGCAAGCTTATCCTAACGCAGAAAGTTCTAACAATAGAGAAAAAGTAGAAAAAATAATACAGCAGAGAAATCTGCTGTATTATTTTGTTTTCACATCGAGCGTCACGGTCTCACTAACGTCATCAGTGAGTCGGTTCTCGATAGCGAAAATCGTTGGCGGTGGGGGAGGGATTCGAACCCTCGACGGGCTTTCACCCGTTCCAGTTTTCAAGACTGGTGCACTCGACCGCTATGCGACCCCACCTCCTTGGTGTTTAGTACCAGAACTAATTATATGATAAAATGCCCATATGCAAAAGAAACCTGAACTGGCCTGGACCGCTCCGGAATTTGTGCATTATCCGAAAAGCAAAATCTGGTTTTTTGTCTTAGGTGTCGCTGGCAGCCTTCTGGTCGTTTATTTTCTGTTCCAAAGAGATTTTTTGACGGGAATGATGTTTGTTCTGCTCCTCGCGATGGCGTTTTTGTTCGCGAAATCAAAGCCGCGGCAGATCAATATCGCGCTAACCGCGCAAGGGATTAAGCTCAATGACACTTTGCTTCCCTACAAACAAGTCAAAGTTTTTTGGATGATTTACCAGCCGCCCGAGGTTAAGACTCTCAATTTTGAAACATCTGCTTATTTGAACCGGTTTTTGACTCTGCAACTCGAGGATCAGGACCCTGTCCTGGTTCGTAATTTTTTGCTAGAATATTTACCTGAGGATTTAGACCGAGAAGAGCGGCTATCGGATAAGATTTCCCGGACGCTAAAATTTTAGAAAATTGTCCTTCTGGTGGAGGAGTGGCTGAGCGGTCTAAAGCAACAGGTTGCTAACCTGTGGCGCCTTATCGGCGCCCCGTGGGTTCAAATCCCACCTCCTCCGCCAGGCGGATAAACTAAACGGATTTCACGGCCCAAGCATATTTTGAAAGCTCGGGCTGGATTTTTAACAGAGATTATGGTCTAGTATTTGCCTCTGCCAGCTGGCGGATGAAACAATTGTCATTGTAGCCCGTCTTAATCATTGATCCATACACTGTGGACCTAAAACCAGACTCAAAGCAGCTTGAATTGCTCGTTCAGAAAGCCGGCGAAGGTGATGAGGTCGCGTTTGGGCAGATTTATGATCTGTACTTTGAAAAACTTTATAGATTCGTTTATTTTCGGGTAAACCATCGCGAAGCCGCCGAAGACCTGGTCTCCGAGGTGTTTATTAAGGTCTGGGGAAAAATCGCGGAGATCCAAGAGGTCTCGTCTTTCAACGGCTGGATTTTTCAAATCGCCCGCAACCTGGTCATCGACTATTATCGCTCCCGTAAGCAGAATATTGATATCTCCCTGCTGGAAAACGTCCTGGTATACGAGGACAATATGGTTGATAAAACGAATATGAGTTTCCAGCAAAAAGCTTTTTTGGAAAATTTGCAACATTTAACAGAAGAGCAGCAGCTGGTTATCAAATTGAAATTTTTAGACGAGCTAGACAACCCGGATATTGCCAGAATACTAGGAAAATCCGAAGGCGCGATACGGGTCATCCAACACCGCGCCATCAATGAACTCAAGAGCCTATTAAAATAATGACCGAACAAGAGTTAGAAAAATACATAAGCCAAATGTTTGCGCAGCTTCCTCGCAAACATTTTGTCGTGCCCAAGCCGGAGCACGCTTGGCAGCGAGTGCACGCGCATATTATGCAAACCAGGCGCGTGCAGGCAGAAAAGCCGTCTTTGTCAGCATGGAAATATTTATTGCTGCCCCGGACCTATATTCGCATCGGCGCGACTGTTACCGTAGTGATACTCGCGCTCACCATGATTGGCGGAGTGGCCAGCGCCCAGCCCGGTGAAACTCTTTATACTGTCAAAATCGCGGCAGAACAGGTAGAAAAAGTTTTGGCCACAAACGAAGAAGCGAAAATCAAGGTTGGCATCAGGCATGCCAGGAGACGCCTGCAAGAGGTTAAAACATTGGTAGAAGGAAACAAAGACGGCAAGGTGGTCGCGGAAACCCTGCAGGCCCTAAAGACTACGACCGACGAGCTGGCCAATGGCGCGGTCGCGGTTTCCGAAACAAAACCTGAGCTGACAACCAAGGCCACCGAGCTTGCGGTTGAGCAGGAAAAAGTGCTGACGAGCGTCGAGAGTAATGCTGCTCCAGATTTGAAAGAAGCCGTCCAAGACGCGATAATTGTCACCAAAGAAACCATCACTAGGCTGGCTGAGGGTAAAAGCGAGGACGTTAAAGGGGTCGCAACCGCGCCGGTTCTGGCTGAAGACAGCAAACCATCTGCCACGCCGACCACGACTCTAAAAACAACCCCGGCTTCCAAACCAGTAGCGAGCAAGAAGATTAAAAAAGACCCGCTCCCAGCGGCAGAGGTTGATGCGAACGCTTCGATAGGGGCCGATGTGCAGATTGATGAAGTCGTGATTATTGATGATAACAACAACCCCGAACCTGTAGAGTAGATTAGGCGTAATCAGGTCTCCACGACAGACGGGGACTTTTTTGTTATAATTTCTTTACAAATTCCGTCCTGATTTATGCCCCCGTAGCTCAATGGATAGAGTGTGGGTTTGCGGAACCTAAGATCGAAGTTCGATTCTTCGCGGGGGCACCAGAATAGAATTTGGAGTATCAATTAGCTGTTTTAGCGTGTAAATATCGGCTGTTTTTGTGGTTCCAAATGCCGAATAGTCGTACAAAACGCCTTCTGGAAAAATCATCTCTTGAAACTTGATCTTATCAGTGAGTTTTACCTCGTACCAAAGCTTGTAAACGTTGACCATAAAGTACAGGCAGTAGTTGACGCTGGCCTCCACATCAAACTCCTCGATCTGTAATTCATTTCTGCTTAACCGAAGCAGTGTCACTTTCTCTTTGATGCGATTCAGCTCCTCTTTGGCTGTATCGGCATCGAAGATTCCCTGCTTAGTGAGATCGACGACTCGTACTTTCTCCTCCTCGACTTTCTCTATGTTCCGGTCAATGGTGGCGATGTCGGTATTCAGTTCATTATGCTTGCCTTGCCAGTAATCGATGATCGAAGCTCGGAACATACCCATTTCCTCTTTCTTGGGAGCAAGCCGTGTAAGAAACTCCATGAACTGTTCCTCGAACACTTCTTTCTTGACGCTTTTCTTGTGGCACTTGGCACAGTGATAATAAGCATAGCGTCCACCCAGCTGGCCTCGTGACCAGCTTCCGGTAAACTTACCACCGCAGACGCACCGGGCGGTCACTCGCAGAGGAAAGTCCGGATTGAGTGCACGCTTTGGATGGTTGGTGAGTCGGCCGCTTTTGTTGCGTATATAAAACTGGACCCGTTCAAATAATTCGGTGGTGATGAGCGACTCAAACACGCCCTGCTTTTCCGCGCCTTTATGGACGAAGGTTCCGGTATAGATTTTGCTTCGAAGCATTTTGTGAATAACCTGCTGTCTGATTTTGTTTCCTTTGCTTGTAGTAAATCCTAAATTGTTTGCCATTCGGGTAATTTCCGACTCCTTGTAAATTCCTTTGGCATATTCCTCAAAAAGTTTTTTAACGAGTGGCGCACGTTCCGGATCAGGCACGATTGTTTTATATCCGCCCGGCTTCATGACATTGTTGTAGCCGATCGGCGCCACCCATGAAATCTCTCCTTTGCTCACTCTTTTGTTTATGCCGTCTTTGGTGCGTTCACTTTTAGCATCGTTATCAAATTGGGCAAACGATGCCATGACATTTTCTAAAAGTTTACTTGTGGAGTTGTCACCACCGATAGGTTCAGTCACGGAGTAAATTCTCACGCCGTATTGGCTAAGCAGGGACCGGATCGCAACATGGTCGGCCATGTTCCGGGCGATGCGATCTATTTTGTAAATTAATACAGCATCAACCTTGCCCTTGTGTGTTCGGCAGTATTCCAAAAGTCTGGCCAGAGCTTTGCGGTTCATAGTCTTGGCCGACTCACCGGCATCGACGAATGGCTCGCAAGCCAGTTCAAACTTGTGATCCACGACCCATTTTCTGGAGAGATCGACTTGAGACTCCAAGCTGAAGTTATGCTTGGCCTGTTCCTCGGTGGAGACACGAGCGTAGATTACGGCTCGCATGGTTGTATTCTTTTGTTCAATCTGTTCGTTCATAGGTTTTTCTTTGAAAGGGCTCGGCAAGGACACCCTATGCTATCCCTCGGGACAAGCCAAGCGGTCATTACCCACAATGCTAAATCGGTAGGTAACCTCGATAGATACCTTGATTATGACTGGTCGCTTCTTTCCTTCGTGCCATACGTCAAACATGAAAGCGGCCATTTGGTAGTACTGGTTTCGCATGAGCTCAATCTCCTTGTCGCTTTTGGATGCGTAGGATTTTGGCAATAATTTTCTGCAGGCTTTGGTCGTTAACATATTTTTATTTTGTTTCTCCTTTCTCCAGCCACTTTTTTATTATTGCCGCTTTCGCATCTGGATATTGATTGCGTGCAAGTGCCAGTTGCATTTCATAGGGAATAAACTCCCAGCGGTCGCCCGGCTCCATATCTTTGAAATTGATCTTGCTAAGCTCGATCCTGTCTTTCGGATGACCCTCAACACGATCCAGTAATTCTTTAATAGCGGCCAGCTTCACATTGTCTTGTTGACTACCCATGAGAGCGACGAGCATTTCGTTGGCCAACCGGAAATTCTGCTCACGAACACGTACACCAGCCTTCCGGACTATGTCTACGGTTTCTTGATGAATGAGATCCAGTTCCTGGGCGTAAAGCCGATAGGTTTCGTAAAGTGTGCCTGCCTCTTTGAACCAATCCTTAACCGTTTGCTCGGTGAATTTGGCTTTTCTACTTTTATCGAACCGATGATTGATATCTTCGGCGATGTTTTGGTAGGAATAGCCCTTATATTTCAGCTCGAGCGCACGTTCGTGGTATTTGGTTATATGTTTCAGCTTGGCCATAAAAAGTTGTGTTAAGTAGAGTTTTTACGACCTCTGTTTTGCATCATCTTTGGTTTTCCAAGAACCCGATCAAGAATGAATATGGTCGCCTCAAGCTTGACCATGTCATTTTTGCTTTGAAGCAAAGAGACTAATATTTCCGCCCCTTTAACTGGGTTTCTTTTGAGCACATTTAGGGCGTTCTCCATTTCTTCGGTGTGTTTATTCATGGCTTCATTGATTTAATTAATTCCTCTCGACCCTCAATAAGCGCATCGAATGATTCCTCGTCTTTTTGCTCAGCGTATGCACGTTTATCTTTGAGTTCCTCGAGGGCTCGCTTTTTCTGATAAAAATCCTCGTAAGCTTTCAGATCGGGACCCACCGCCCAGCCATAATTCGGATGCTCTTTTTTCACATGGCGACGGGATATGGCTTTTACCTCGAGTAGATATTGAACGATACCGGCATCGATAAGACCAGTGATGTCATTACGAACACGTCTTGGGTTTACGCTTTCTGGAAATTCTCGCTTGCCGAATTTGAACGCCTGGGTCACCTCTTTCGGTTCCCCATAAATCCATAATGGATACTTGAGCGGTACAGTTTTCAAATCCTCAAGCAGTGTTTCAAAATCCCTGATGGCTTTCTTTTCCTCTGGCTTATTCAGATCGTATTCGGTTTTTACGGCTTCCGCCGGTTGGTTATATTTCATACGATGAATTTAAAGAGCGTCTCCAGTGTGTATTTCTTAAGCCAGCCTTGCTTGGCCGCTTCCTGAATCTTCCTGAAGCCATCGATAAGTCGCTTATCCTCGAATGGCTCGAGATTCTTGGCCGCTCTTAGATTCCTTTTAAGGAATGCTTCCCACTGTTGTTTAGTCTTAAAATCCGGCTCTATTGTGTCTGCCCAGTTGCCAATGATTCGAACGTGCTTCTGATTACTCTTACTGCACCAATCCACGAATTCTTTTAAGGTCATGGATATCTCGATATCCTCCGGGGTCGGCGCGATAGTTTTTTGTATAGTTAGTTTTGTAGGGATTACCTTTTGTATACTTTGCTTTGCGAAATTCGGTTTATGAAATTCGCTTTTGGAAGAGGTTATATACACATCTTCGCTTTCCGAAGATGTCCTCAAAAGGATTGCTGGACCCAAACGATAGTAGATATTTTTGCCACGTCGCTTGTCTTTGGTATCCAGCAGTTCGCCACCGTAGTCTCTGGCTTCTATCCACCCTTTCTGGATACACCGATCAATGGCTTTGGATATGGCTCCGGACTCACGGCCGGTCTTTTGTTTAAGCTGATAGTGCGAAATCCAATCCTCCTCTTTTCGCATTCCCTTCTCACGATCCAAAACCCAGCCGAGCGTGGCCCGGGTAACGATAAGCACCACTCGGAGCTCGGTGTCAGACATCTCCTTCATTAAGCCGTTAAAGATAATGTTCGGCGTTTGAGTTGTGTTTGGAATGTTAGCCATATTATTTTTCGTATAAGAGGGTTTTGAGCTTGCGTATGGCCGATATGAAATCCCTCACGTTTATTTCCGCTTCTCCGTCAAAGTTATATTCGTTCATGAGCACGGATCGCATTTCTGATTCCACAAACACAAATGACCGACGGCCGGGTTCGTCGGTTTGATTGAGTCCTATGAGCTGTATTCCTCTTGCCAGAAGAAAACAGCTCAGATAGAAGTCGGTAGTGTTATACGTTGGCTGTGATTTTTTGATTTTCATAATGATGTTTATTCTTATAAATAAAAAACAGACTGTTTTCTTTCAGTCTGCTCTCGTGCATGTGAATCACCTTGGACTCACAAAACTCAACTTTGTGTATAGTCGATCCAGACCCTGCCGGTTTTCCAATGAATGAATCTTTCTACACCAAAATGCGCCCCAATTTTCTTATTTACTGCTCGCATAGCGTCATATATCCGGCGTTTAGACTCTTTCGCATAGTCGATCTGATCCAAGATATCTGTTTCAGTCACGCGCGTGCCGAACTTTTCTCTAAACAAAAGCTTGCACACAAAATAGTGGTGGGAGTTGATCACAATAGGGCAGGGTTTATGCGATCCCATGGTTATAAAGCCTGTTTTCTCGTCAAATCTGATCATGGTATCTATCGACACTTCCGCTTTTGGTTCCGGCCAGTCCTTAAGCTTCAAATAGTAATCGCTAAGCGTGGACCTGCTCGGTTTGGAAATTACAAAATCGCTATCGTCTAAACTAAAACTAGCAATAATCTTTTTCTTTTTAAGCTCAGTGAGGATAGCTTTCTGATCGGAAATATCAAGGTGGGGGGATGGGAAATTAAAATATACTTTACTCGGAAGTTTGTTTGTCACATCCGTGCAGGACTCCACGCTTCCCAATAAGGCATAAATAAAAACTAATTTTGCATTTTTATCTTTCATATTCATTGTCCAGTTAAACAAAAGGCTCGCGATCCGTTATCACAAAAAAGTGACGTTAGATCGCGAGCCCTTGAACTCGGAATGCCTTTCAGGTTGCCTCGTGAGGCACTTATTTAACTGTTGGATTCATTTTAGCATATATGCCTATTTCGCCATAGAGTATTATGTTAGCAGTGACTTCGTTTGTTGTTGGACTTATCAACATCTACCCTATTTGACCAATAGGGTATGGGGGTATATACTAATGGCGTAACCTTATGAAATATCTCGCAACATTACTGTTAATAATGAGCTTTGTCGGAGTAGGCATTTTTGGTTTTGCACTTTTTGATCATGCCATGATGGACGGCTCAAACGGGGGTTGTGTTGCTTCAGCCATAGACGGAACAGAGTGTCCTACGAACATTGTGGCTATGGTCTCGCACCATGTTTCTGCAATACAAACACTTACGACAACATTGCCAGTGAGTTCCAATTGGCTTTTATTGCTCGCATCTCTGCTCCTCGTCTCAGTTTCAATATTTCTATTCTATAAAGATTTCCTGCTTCCAAAACTGGAGTCTTTGCCCCAGCGTTTACGGGACCTGACACTTCATTCCCTATATAGCAAACAAAGAATCCTCTCTTGGCTTTCTCTATTTGAGCTTAGCCCTTCCCTGTAGTACCAGCACGCATTAAGCTACCCAGCTTTTTTCGTGCTGTTTAAATATCCTTTTTCAAGGATATTTTTGTTGATTTACCAACTTAAATTAATAACTACATGCAAAAAATTATATGGAAACACTTGTAGGGACATCACTAATAGCGGCGTTCGTGGCAGGAATGGCCGCGCTCTTTGCCCCATGCTGTATCACAGTCCTACTCCCATCATATCTAGGCAACATCTTCAAAGAGAAGTACAAAATCTTCTTTATGACCTTTGTCTTTTTTCTGGGAGTTCTGACGGTCTTTCTGCCGATCGGATTAGGGGCTTCTTTCTTAGCGCAAGCATTCAGTGAATATCACAACATAATCTTTACCGTTGGCGGTATATTCCTGATTGTATTGGGACTAACTATGCTCTTAGGAAAGAAGTTCACTACCCCGACTTCCGTTCGTGACGGAATGAAGCGGCACGTCTCATCAATCTACGTCCTCGGTATTTTCTCGGCGATAGCCACTACCTGCTGTGCGCCAGTGCTGGCAGGAGTACTGACGCTTGGAGTTGCCAGTGGCACGATTGTGTGGGGCGCATTGTATACCCTCGCCTACGTGGTCGGTATGACATTACCTCTGTTCATCATCGCGGCCTTCCTCGACAAAGCAAATCTGACCGAACGATTCACTAACGCAAAGAAAACTGTGGCGATGAGAATTGGCGGTTTCAGTTGGCGTATTACGGTTTCAGAACTGATCTCTGGACTGATATTCCTCCTCATGGGTGGCTATATAACTTATTTGGCCTTCAGCAATAAGTTATTTACTCACTCAAGCTATCAGTTGGAAATGAACCTGTGGAATGCAAAGTTTCTAGGTGCCATTAACGGCTTTGTGACCTTAATCCCCGAATACATCTGGGCGCTTCTGTTCATCGGCATAGTGGCAAGCATCTCGTACGTATTTATCAAGCAATATAAAAAACAAAAACATGAGCAACAATAATAACAATAAAAAATTTCCCGTAGTGACGATAGTTATTGTTTCGGTCGCGGTGCTGGCCTTGGGATATTTCCTGTTCAAGAGTTCGCCTGATAACTCAGCTAATTCAGCACGAATAAATCAGACTGCTTCAACAGACGATCATCATGGCAGTGGATCAATGGCCGCCAACAGTGATCAACTTAACGCTCTGGTAGGAAAACCCATGCCGGATATAGAGCTTAAGGATAAGGATGGCAAAACATACACAGCCACAGACTTCAAAGGAAAAAACACAGTTTTATTCTTTAACGAAGGACTAATGTGTTATCCGGCCTGCTGGAATCAGATAGCGGCGTTCGGCAGTGACGAAAGATTCAATAGTGGTGAGATTCAAGCCATCTCAGTAGTAGTCGACTCGGCAAGTGACTGGCAAAGAGCCATAGCTAAAATGCCACAACTTGCCAAAGCAAACACTATGTTTGACACGGGTGCCAGCGCTTCAGGGCGACTCGGCATGCTGACGACGGCTTCCTCAATGCACAGAGGATCGTTGCCCGGCCACACCTATGTAGTTATCGACAAAGAAGGAATCGTCAGGTATGTGTTCGACGATCCGAACATGGCGATGGCGAACGACATGCTTTTCGGCAAAATCGGAGAATTAAATTAACAAATAAAAAATATGGACAAACAACCAACAATGGAAGAACTGATTGAAAAAGTAAATAAACTCAAGGCAACCGGAGAACTCGATCTTTCGATGGAGGAAGATTTGAGCATCGCCATCATGAATCTAATTAGCTTGGAAGAACACTTCTACTTCACTGCCGAAAAAACGGGAAACGACGGGTACTTTGATCTGCTAAATCAGACAAGAGAGATCAGAAAACAGCTCTTGGCGAAGATGATCGATAAACACGAGGGCGAGACGTGGTGTATCACAAAGCATCTACTTGCGACAACAATGCGGTTAATGGAAGTCGGCACTAAGCTCCTCTCATCGGGTAAAAAAGAAGAGTCGAGAGATATCTTCAAAAAAGCGTATGAAGTCTACTCCCTCTTTTGGGCATTGCGATTGAATCTTATCAGTGTAGCTGAAATGAAAAAAGTCGGAGACAAATCCGACCCTGATAAGCCGATGACAAAGGAAGATTTATTAAGCAAACTAGTCGATTGCTGTAAAGAATAATTAATAAACAAATAAACATGGAAAACGAAACAGAACATGAAATACAGGAGGGTCAAATTCAAGAAGAACCTAAAAAGTTTGGCGATAAATATATGCTCCCGATAGCCATTGTCGTTGCTGGGGTTATGGTCGCGGGAGCTATGGTCTATAACAATGGGAATCGCTCTTTGCAAGCACAAGCCACTAAAAATTCAGCCGTACAAAACGGCCAAGCAATCTTATCTGACGGCGGAAACATCCTGCCCCTTGAGGTGGAAAAGAAAATGCTGGCTACTTTAGTCGCAAATGGTTCTATCGACCCTTCTAAACTACCCCAAGTAACGGAGCTTAACTTACTGTGGGCGTATGGTTTGGCTAATAAAAATCAGGTTCTTGAGAGCGGACCGATTATGGACCCAAGGTATGGTGGCCCCACAAACATGGCATCAGTTGGAGGCTGGACGGTAACGACCGGATCGGTAATGGATCACTACAACAAACATACTCTGTCCACTCTCACGTCAGATCAGCAGACACTTGTGGAGAAAATTGCAAAAGGAATTTACAGACCATGTTGCAACAATTCAACCCATTTCCCGGACTGCAATCACGGCATGGCCATGCTCGGACTTCTTGAGTATCTAGCGTCACAAGGGGCAACGGAGGATCAGATGTGGAATGCGGCTATAACGGCCAACATGAGCTGGTTCCCGGATCAATATCAGACAATCGCGCAGTATCTCAAAATAAAAGGTATTGATGCAAAAAGTGTAACTCCGCAGATGCTTCTTGGTGCGGAGTATTCTAGTGGTTCGGGTTTTGCAAAGATTGCTTCGCAAGTTCCCCAGTCTCAACAAAGAAGCGGAGGTGGAGGATGCGGAGTGGACGCAGGTGGTGCATCTGCTGTACCGCAGAAACAACAGGGTGGATGCGGGATATAGGATATCCACAGTTCGTCTTGTTGACAGATAGGGTATAGGGGTATAGAGTATAGGTAAAGGTCGATATAATAACTAATCTAAATTACCCCATAAACCCTAAATCATGTTAGATCAAAAGCTAAAAAAGAGAGCCACTCATCGAGCCAGGATAATTCGCGGCCAGATGGACGGCTTAATAAAAGCAATAGAGGAAGAAAAGTACTGCGTTGATCTGATAACGCAATCTCGGTCAATTCAGCTCTCGCTTAAAAGTATGGACAGAGTGCTTCTCGCTAACCATCTGCAAGGTCATGTGAAGCACATGCTCAACGACAAGAAACAGGAAGCTAAAGCCATTAAAGAGCTCGTAGACCTGTATGCCTTATCAAATAAATAGCCATGCGCAAAACAATTACATCAATATTAAGAAAGTTCGGATTGCATGAGGTGAAAGAACCTCAGACTTTCTTTGATGTCGTCTGTGGCATGGAACTTACGCCCAATAAAATCAAGCACACCGTAGAGCATACGGATGGCATTGCGTATCACTTCTGTTCCAAATCGTGCAAGGATCACTTCGTCAATGATCCTCAAAAGTACGTTGGCTAAATTAATTAATAAAAATATGAAAATATCAAAAGTATTGCATGTTGTCAGTGTTATATCAGGAGTTTTGGGAGTTCTTTCATTCCTCGGTCTATTTGGCGGAGGAATGATGTCTGGATTTTCCGGGATGATGGGAGGTGGGCAAGGGTATGCGTCCATGCCAATGGGTTCGATAGGGTTCTTTTTGATCGCTATCTGGCTTCAAATTGCGACGATACACCACATAATGCTCGAGAAAAAAGGAGAGCTTGTTTAAGTTAAAAGCTAATAATGAAAATTATGGAAAACAACCATCCATCAAGAAAAGTGTTCGATCCAGTGTGTGGTATGGAGCTTGATATTGAAAATGTCAGACATTCATTCGAACACGAAGGCACAGAATATTATTTCTGTTCCGAGAAGTGCAAAACTGAATTTATCAATGATCCGCAAAAGTTTATTAAAAAAGATTAATTATCACTCAATTAATAATTAACAAAACAAATATGAATCTCTCACTAAAATTATACGGCTGGAAATGTGTTCTTGGGGCTGAGGTGGCATACGTTCTTTGTGTGTTGGGTGGTTTTCTGCCATTGCGGTCGGCGGCCGGAATACAGCTTCATCACACCATCTTTGAAACTCTGCCTGGCTTTACGTGGATCAGCTTCGGTAGCTTCATACTCGGTGCAATCTATATGTTCGTCTTTGCTTGGATTTTCGCTTCCTATTTCGTATGGATGCACAATTCAAGTCTTACCAATAAATAATTATTAAAATCTATGCATGATCACGACGGAAAAGGTAACAACGGCATGATGTGGATGATGGTAATATGCTGTGCTGTGCCACTTCTTCTATTCCTTTTTATTGGAACAGGCGGAAGAGCTCTAGGCGCTTCATCATGGGTTATATTTGGCGGAGTAGCAGTAATGGTAATAGCCCACTTCTTTATGATGGGTCGATCGCATAAACATTCCGATGAGAAAAAATTAGGTGCCGATGGAGAGGTTAAAGATAAAGACGATAAGGATAGCAAAGATCACTCTGGCCATGGATGCTGTCACTAAAAATTAATTACTATGGAAAACTCCTACGGCCTCTGGCCGCTCGTCATTATTAATTCGCTGGTCTTCATCATCTTTGCTTTCAGCTTTACCAAGCCGAAAACATCAAGAGACTGGCGGTCATTCGGCGCATTCTCGGCATTTCTTGTCGCCCTGTTTACGGAGATGTACGGTTTTCCGCTCACGATCTATCTTTTTTCCGGATGGCTCTCTTCAAAATTTCCTGGCATTGATTTCCTATCACACAATTCTGGCCATCTTTTTGAAGACTTTTTTGGCTGGGGCGGTGATCCACACTTTGGACCGTTCCATATTGCCAGCTATATCCTGATTTTCTACGGCTTTGTGCTTCTCTCTAAGGCTTGGAAAGTGCTTTATGAGGCACAGAAGAATCATACCTTAGCAACCACCGGCCCTTACGCTCGCATCCGCCATCCGCAATACATTGGCTTCATATTAATTATGCTCGGATTCTTCTTGCAATGGCCGACACTCCTCACACTTATCATGTTGCCGATTCTTATCTGGATGTACACACGGCTTGCCAAGAGCGAAGAGAAAGATTCTCAAAAAGAATTTGGATCGACGTGGGATGAATACGCCCAAAAAACCCCGGCTTTTATTCCGCGACGGAAAAAATTAACAGCTAATGCTTAAACCATATGATCAACCTCAAATCAATTTTTAAATTTTGGAAAGGCAGAGACGGCAGGAAACCGATTCGTGTGTCTAAAGACCCTGTGTGCGGAATGACACCTACGGAAGGTATCGATTTTATTCACGAAGGAGTCAAATATTCGTTTTGTTCTGACCATTGTAAACAACAATTTGAGAAGGACCCTAAAGCTTTTATCACAAAATAACCATGACTAAAAACATCGCAAAATCAGCTTTGTACGGAATCATTACAGGCACAATTCTGCTTGGAGTTTATTTTGCGGTGCTCACGTTGGTCTCCGGATGGAGTTTTGCTCAAAGCCAGTTCGCTGATTTTTGGTATTTTATTATTAGTTTGGTAGTAGGCTTCGGAATTCAGATTGGATTGTATCAATACATTAAAACTCTGGTACATGAGGGACTTGGCATGGGCAAGGTGGTCGGCGTATCCGGAACCACCTCCACAGCGGCCATGATCTCCTGTTGCGCTCACTATCTAGTGAATCTTGTGCCTATTCTCGGAGTGACGGGGCTCGTCACGTTCGTAGCGCAGTATCAGGTTGAGCTTTTCTGGGTTGGTCTCGCTTCTAATATATTTGGCATAGGATACATGGTAACCAGAATTATTAAATTCAAAAAAAGTCATGAATAAAGCAATAACAATATTTGTATTAGCGCTTGCGTTTATAGGAGGCTTTCTCATCTTTTATAATCCGAAACCTGCTTCCAGCCCGACCAATGGCAATTCAGAGGTCATAAGCGCAGAACAAAAATGGGAGTCTAAAATCGATGAACAGGCAAGCGTAACGGTAACGGTTACCCCATCCAATCTATCTTTGGAATCAAATGAGTGGAAATTTGATGTTGTTTTAAGTACACACTCTGTGGAGCTGGATCAAGACATGACCCAAGTCGCCGTACTCGTCGATGACAGTGGCAATGAATACAAACCCTTACGCTGGGAAGGTGCGCCGGCAGGAGGCCATCACAGAGAAGGTATCCTTTTCTTTGCTCCGATTACGCCTTATCCTCAGCATCTGAAATTAAATATAAAGGACGTTGGTGGAGTACAAAGATTATTTTTATGGATTCTGATTGAGTCATAATTTTTATGAATACATCAATACCAAGTGATCCTCACAACCACGCCTCGGGAAAACCGAACAAGTACATAGTGCTCGTTATTTTAATAGTGTCACTTGCCGGACTATTTTATTCTTTTTCAAAGCCAGCCGGGAAAGACGTGGTTCCCGGCATAGTTTCCGATGTGTTATCGGAAAGGGACACTACTCTAGACATTGGTAATAAGAGCAAAATCGTCAGAGAGCAAGATCTTTTGGTGGAAATTGAAGTTGAGAAAAATGAGAGGAGAGAAATAAAAGTTTTGAATGACTATAAACCCGTAGTGAAGGGCGACAAAATATTTGTTAGAGGGTCGTTATTTGGTGACAGCGAATGGAGCATTGTTGATATATCAAGAACCAAGATATTGATCATACTATCTATTTTCTTTATTATTTTAGTAATTTTAACAAGCGGTTCCAAGGGATTTTATTCTTTGGTCGGCCTACTTTTTAGTTTCACTGTCATTTTTGCTTTTATGGTACCGCAGATATTAAGGGGCGCCGGACCTATCGGTGTCGGCGTAGGGAGTGCCGCTTTGATTTTAGTCCCCGCGCTTTACCTGTCTTACGGGCTGAATAAAAAATCGATCGCCGCTTTTTTAGGCATAATCATCGCCCTGCTTTTTGTCGGCGTTGCCTCTAATTATTTCATTGGGGCTCTAGAGTTCTCGGGTCTTGGAGAAATATCAATGTTTTTAGATATGGAAACGAGCAATTCTATAAACCTTATCGGTCTTATAATTGCCGGCATAATTATTGCCGCCGTGGGAGTGCTTGATGATGTAGCCGCTATTCAATCATCTGTTGTCTTTAGTCTTGCTTCCGCCAATCCAAACTTGCGAGGCTTGAAACTGTTTAGAGAAGCGATGCATGTCGGCAGAGATCATATTTCCGCAGTTGTTAATACTCTGGTTCTTGCTTATACCGGCGCGTCGCTCCCGCTAATTCTTCTCCTGTCTTTACGAGGAATGCCTGTGGATTATTTTGTAAGCATCGAGATGGTCGCCGAGGAGATTGCCCGAACACTTATATCATCTTCCGGTCTTTTGCTCGCTGTCCCTTTGACAACAGTAATTGCGGTTTTTATGGTAAATAGAAATTATCAAAAAATATAAAAATATGAATAAAACAATGCGACATTATGAAGAGAGTTCCGTTATTCCTGCTACTGTGGAAAAAATATTTGCGTATATTGATGACCATACCCGGCTTTCTTCACATATGAATAAGTCATCATTGATGATGGGTGGAGGAAAAATGAAAACAACAGTAGATGAAGGACAGGGTCAAAAAGTTGGTTCCCACATTCTCTTAAGTGGTACTGCCTTTGGTATAAAAATCTTTCTCGATGAGGTTGTCACAAGTCACGAGCCGCCGTTTATAAAGACATGGGAGACAGTCGGGACTCCAAAATTATTAATAATTGGTTCTTACGGCATGGGAATAGATATAAAACCGCAAAATACTCACTCATTGTTGCGCGTCTTTATAGATTACGATTTGCCTACAAAAAATAAGTGGCTGGGACGAATCTTCAGCGGAGTCTACGCAAAATGGTGTGTGCGACAAATGATTAATGGCACCCGCGATGAGTTTATTTTACAATCACATTAACCCAAAAATAATTTTATGAATCAAGAAAAAAATATTTATACGTGCCCTATGCACCCGGAAATCAGGCAAGACAAGCCCGGGATGTGTCCGGAATGTGGTATGCAACTTGTGCCTGCAAAAAAGAAGAAGTCAGACATGGATCACGGTACGCATGATAAGCATGCCGGTCATAGTACGGCAATGTTTCTCCGAAAATTTTGGGTAAGTTTAATTCTCACGATCCCAGTAGTACTTTATGCTGATGTTCTAAAAACTATTCTTAAATGGTCTTTACCCACATTCCCGGGGCTTGAATATATGCCGTTAGTGCTTGGTTCTATCGTGTTTTTCTATGGTGGCTGGGTTTTTCTAGCCGGGGCTGTGCGAGAAATACAAGGCCGTTTGCCGGGCATGATGACGTTAATCGGTATTGCTATTTCAGCAGCTTACCTTTGGAGTGTCTACGCCATATTCGCTGGAGCAGAAACTTTGTTCTGGGAACTGACCACTCTTATCACCATTATGCTTTTGGGACACTGGATTGAAATGCGTGCGGTATCCGGTGCCCAAGGAGCACTAAAAGAACTTTCAAAATTACTTCCCGATACTGCGGAAGTTATTCGCGACGGGAAAACGGAAACTATCGCACTCTCCGAACTTAAGGAGAATGATGTCGTTCTGGTTAAACCGGGAACAAAAATTCCTGCTGACGGCACAATTATTGACGGAGATTCCGATGTAAACGAATCAATGATGACCGGTGAGTCAAAGCCGGTTTCCAAAAAAGAAGGAGACCAGGTGATTGCCGGAGCGATAAACGGAGACGGCGCTTTGAAAGTTAGGGTTGCAAACATCGGAGAGAAAACCTTTCTTGCTGGTGTTATGCGTTTGGTCGCAGAGGCTCAGGCTTCTAAATCGCGACTTCAAATTCTTTCTGATCGTGCCGCGTTCTATTTGACCATTGTCGCTGTTAGCGGAGGTGTAATTACTCTCATAGCATGGCTTCTGGCTGGTGCGGACGTAGCATTTGCAGTGGCGCGTCTTGTGGCCGTTCTTGTTATTGCCTGTCCACACGCATTAGGACTTGCTGTTCCCTTGGTCGCATCAATATCTACTACTAAAGCGGCGCACAATGGTTTTCTCGTCAAACAGCGGATTGCGTTGGAGGCGGCTCGAACAATTGATACGGTACTTTTTGATAAGACTGGTACCTTAACCAAAGGCGAATTTGGAGTTATAAACATGTGGAGTACTTCCGGTCACACAACAGATGAGGTTTTGACATTGGCGGCCTCTCTTGATGCCCTGTCGGAACATCCGATTGCGAGAGCTGTAGTTACTGAAGCTAAGAAAAAAGGACTATCACTAAGAGAAACCAAGAAATTTGAGGCGTTAAAAGGCAAGGGCGTGAGGGCAATGGTGGAAGAAAAAGAAGTTATGGTTGGCGGACCGGCTCTTCTTGAAGGTATCGGCATAACTGTGCCAAGTGATCTTTTGGTAAACGTGGTTGAAGCTGGAAAGAAAGGTCAGACAGTGGTATTTACTGTTAGAGACAAAAAACTGCTCGGCGCTATCGCTATGGCTGATATCATCAGGGAAGAATCGCGCGAAGCAATACAAAAACTCAAGGAGATCGGAGTCCGTACAGCTATGATCACTGGTGATTCCGAGGACGTGGCAAAATGGGTGGCTGATGAACTCGGTATTGATGAATATTTTGCCAGAGTTTTGCCTCATCAAAAATCTGAGAAGGTAAAAGAACTCCAGACGCGCAACATGAAAGTTGCGATGGTTGGCGATGGTATAAACGACGCACCGGCTCTCACTCAGGCTGATCTCGGTATAGCTATTGGAGCCGGAACAAATGTGGCTATCGAATCGGCTGGCATTATTTTGGTCAGAAATGATCCACGGGATATCTCTAAAATAATAAAATTATCAGAGATGACATACTCAAAAATGATTCAGAATCTCTGGTGGGCGGCCGGCTATAATATCTTTGCCTTGCCCCTAGCGGCCGGGGCTCTAGCCTGGAAAGGCATACTTTTGGACCCGGCATTTGCGGCTGTGTTAATGTCCGCGAGTACGGTTATTGTGGCTTTCAATGCCGTGCTTCTACGCAGGCGCGAATTATAATTAACTAACACTATATCTATGAAAAATAAATTTCTTGCAGTTGCCCTCGCTCTAGTTGTAATTGCTGGAATCAGCGCCCTTGTTTATTCTGGAAATCAAAAAAATGAAAAAGTGACCTCTGGAATTAGCGAGAAAGTGTATGTTGCCATTGAAGGAACTGGGGAAATAGCAGTGATAGACATAAAGACAAATCAGGTCGTGAAAAGAATTGATCTGTCCGAGGACAAAAACAGTATGACTGTTGGCTATATGCCTCATAATATTCAAGTTGCACCCGATAATAAAAGTGTATGGGTAACCGCTAACGCAATTGATGAGAAAATGAAAATGTCGTTTAGGATCATACCGATAGCCTATGCTGACACAGGACACGGCAATGAAGTACCAGACACAATGGGCAATAAGGACGAACTCATAGTCATAGATCCATTCTCAGATGCGATCATAAAAAGAATTGAAATGGGACAAGATCTCCATCTTTCGCATATTTCTCTGACCCCAGATAGCTCCTATGCCATTGTTGCTTCTCAAGAAAAAGGAATTATGTACAAGATAAACACGACCACGTTTGAAGTAGAGAAAGAAACTACTACGAAAAGTGCTGCTGGACCTCACGGGCTTCGCATTTCACCTGACGGTAAGACCGCGTATATCGCAATGATTGGAGGCAAAAGTATGGGAATTCTTGATATAAAAAGTTTCATCCTAAAGGACCTTCCGTTGAAAGGGGCAGCGGTTCAAACTGGGGTGACATCAGACGGAAAGTACGCTTTGGCTTCTGTATATGATACAAAAAGTTTGGCAGTATATGACATTGCTTCCGCCAAATTGAGCTATGTTGATTTACCAAAAGAAGCAAAAGGCCCAGTGCAGATTTATCCGACACCCGACTCTCGCTATGTGTATGTTGCTGATCAAGGATATTATTTTGACCAGCCTACCGGAGATAGCGTTTACAAAATTGATTTGAAGGAAATGAAAATAGCAGGAGTAATTAAAGGGGGTTCCGCTCCACACGGGATAATTGTTTCCAAGGATGGGAAATTTGTGTACGTGACTAACCTACTTAGTGATGATGTGTCTGTGATTGATACTATATTAGGAAAAGAAGTTACGAAAATAAAAATTGGTAAGATGCCCAATGGAATAAGTTTGTGGTATGGGGAGGACGGAGTCGGTTCTGGAAATTACAACGAGCTAATCTCCGAAGAAAAATCTTTTGATTTTGGCTTAGTTTCGATGTCTAAAGGAAAGGTAGATCATTCTTTCACATTGAAAAATTCTGGGGACTCCAAAATTAAAATTATCAAAATATATACATCGTGCATGTGTACCGAAGCTACACTCGTACAAGAAACTTCACGCAAGGGACCTTTCGGCATGCTTGGTCATGGAGGACCTTCATCTCAAGTAGATGAAGTGGTAGATCCAGGAAGAGAAATAAGCATTGATGTAGTAGTGGACCCAGCGGCACACGGCCCTCAAGGGACTGGCCCTGCTAAAAAGATTGTTTATATAGAAACTGATTCCGCAATCAATCCAATACTAGAATTAGAACTTAATATAAATGTTACAAAATAAATTGATAAACCATATGAAAAATAAGGTGATTCTAGGGACCATTGCGGTCGTAGTCGTGATCGGTGGAATTATCCTTCTGCAACAGTCGGACACTGGCACTAAAGTATTGGCTGGCAATTTCTCTACTGATATTACTGGTCTTGCAGAAGCTAAGGCTTCGGAAACGGTCGAGCTTAAAAATGGCGACACATACAATCTCTCTGCTTCAATAGTAAAGAAAACGATCGGCAATAGTGTGGTCAAAATGCTTGCATACAACGGAATGATTCCGGGACCACTCATCAAAGTTAAGCAAGGGGCAGAGGTGACACTCAACTTCACCAATAATACTGATGTCGATACTACGATCCACTCCCACGGAGTACGGATTGAGAATAAATTCGATGGCGTTCCAGATGTGACACAGAAAAAGGTCAAGCCGGGTGAATCTTTTACCTATAAGGTCAAATTCCCTGATGAGGGCATGTATTGGTATCATCCACATATTCGAGAAGACTATGCACAGGAGCTCGGCCTCTACGGCAATTATCTTGTCACCCCCAGTGACCCGAATTACTGGTCTCCCGTCAATCGTGAAGTTGCATTGTTTGTAGACGATATTCTCATCGAAAACGGCAAGATTGCAACATTCAGCAAAGCTTCTGCTGATCGCACCCTTATGGGTCGGTTCGGCAATACCATGCTCGTAAATGGCGAGACAAACTATGCCCTTCAAGCGAAAGCGGGAGAAGTGATCCGCTTCTATATCACCAACTCTGCAAATACCAGAGTATTTAATCTTTCTGTTCCCGGCGCAAAAATGAAGCTTGTGGGGGCTGACGGCGGTAAATACGAACGAGAAACGTGGAGTGACAGCGTGATCTTGAGTCCTTCCGAGCGTGCTATTGTCGAGATACTGTTTGCGAACGCCGGATCATACAAACTGGAGCATAAAACTCCGAAGCAAACCTATACTCTTGGAACTATAACTGTCTCTGGTGAAAAGATAGCTACTTCGTTCGACAAGGAGTTTGCGGTATTGCGTTCAAATAAAGACATACAGTCAGAAATCGATGTATTCAGGTCATCGTTCAATAAACCGACGGATAAGCGTCTAAAACTCACGATTGATATGGGTATGAATATGCAGGGCATGATGCGACAGGAAGAGACCGGCGGCCACAATATGCACATGATGGGAAACGGCCAGAGCATGTCGAATAGTGGAATGATGGCAAGCGGTGAACCCATTGAGTGGGAGGATAATAATACTGCAATGAATGCGATGTCTAACCCCAAAATGATGAAGTGGGTTATCCAAGATGAAGACACCGGCAAGAAGAACATGGATATTGATTGGAACTTTAAAGTCGGCGACAAGGTGAAAATTAAAATCACCAATGATCCGAATTCCATGCATCCGATGCAACACCCGATCCACTTTCATGGCCAGCAATTCTTAGTGCTCTCTACCAATGGAAAAGCAAATGACAATCTTGTTTGGAAAGACACAATTCTTATTCCAAATGGCGATACCATTGAGATTCTTGTTGATATGACCAACCCCGGTGAATGGATGGCACACTGCCATATCGCCGAACACTTGGAGGCCAGCATGATGTTTGGCTTTAAGGTCGAATAATTAAAACAAAAACATTATGAACACAAAACTTATTGAATGGGTTTTACGAATATCGGTTGCTGGTGAGTTTATCGGTCATGGAGTATTCGCCTTGCAGGGTAAGAAGGATTGGATAGGCTGGTTTGGAACATTCGGAATTACGGATACAGGGATTGCAACGCAGATTCTCTTTTTCATCGGCCTTGTAGATATTGCGCTCGCACTGCTTATTCTCATAAAACCAGTGCGACTTGCACTCCTTTGGATGGTTTTTTGGGGATTCTGGACTGCGCTTATTCGTCCGATTGTAGGAATGCCAATCTGGGATTTTGTCGAACGTTCCGCAAACTGGGGAGCTCCATTGGCTTTACTCTTGTTGATTGGATGGCCAAAAAGTTTCCGAGAGTGGTGGAGATAGATTTGCTTAACTTAAGCAAATCGTCCCAAGCTTTCAAATTTGGCATTACGGCTCGTCAGTGTCTCAATGGGTGCAAAGCTCTTACTCTCGGCACAAAGCTCGCCACAAGGGCAAACACGTGGCAACAATCGGGGCGTTTAATTGGGAGCCGATGCAGTCTGGAATGATCACGATTTTTCTGCTAAAATTATTGGGTCTAAAAGGGAGTTCCATGTGTTTAGGCATAAATCGTCGAAAAGTCCGGAATTATGTCTGCCTCTGGGAGGATGACTGTTAAAAGGTCTTTAATCTCTCGGATATTTCGGAGAATTCCGTTCCAATTCAATTCCTTTAAGGGCACCACGTCGGAAAAGTCAAAGAGTTTTGGTTCGCCTCGCTTCGCTCGGCGACTAATTCGTATTCAATTTTGGGGGTAAAAACGAATTCACGATTTCGCAAAATATGGTTCGAGCCGATGTTTTTAAGAAATGTTGTCATTGCAGTCGGATTGGGAGAGGAAAGCAGATTAGCGGCTTGATTTAAGGATTTTACGAACTCACGAGCCGGTTCGAGCCAAGACAATCCTTTTGTCTCAAAATTGGTGATTTTCTCACTCAACGATATTTTTTGAGACAGCAAACTTTGTTTTTTGGCGGCGTATTCTTCTGTGGATAAAGCGTCGGCAAGGTAGATGTCCAACAGCTTTTGAAGTTTTGCCTCAACCTGTGATAACTGCTCTTTCAAAACGCTAACCTCACTTTGTGCGCTCTCTCGCGCTTTATCCTGCTCGCTATCCAACGCCGCCAAAACTTTCTCGGTGTCTTGGCTCAATAAAGAAACTTTTTGAAGATAAGAAGTGATTTGTTCGGTTAGTGCTTCTTCGCGGAGATAATGCTTTTCTTGGCACAATCCTTTTTTCTTGGTGCAACGATAATAGTTATGACCTTTCTGTTTTTCGGCAGTAATTGAGCAACCGCACGAAGCACATTTTAATAAACCAAGAAAAGCAAAATCGTTTTTGTGTAATTCGTGAATTCTTCCGCGCTTCGCCATCACTTCTTGGCAGGTATCAAAAAGTTTCTTTGAGACTAACGGTTCGTGTTGTCCCTCATGAATTTCCCCACCATATTTCATCAGCCCAATGTAGAAAATATTTTGTAGAATACTTTGCACATTGCTCAACGCTATCTCTTTGCCGAGATTGCCACGCAGACCTTTTTCCTTACACCAATTTGCGAGAGAGTGAAGCGTATATGCTCCGGTGGCATACATTTCAAACATCTTGCGGACTTTCGGTGCTTTCTCGCTATCAATGTCTATGTCACGAGTTTTAGCGTTGTTTAGGTAGCCCACCGGAGCCCAGCCGGGCCAAGTGCCGTTGCGTATCTTTTGGCGTAGTCCTCGCTTCACATTCTCTCGCAAATTATCTACAAAATATTTTGATTGTCCGAAAGCGATATTAAGCATAAATAAACCTTGGGGTGTTGGTTCAAACCAAAAAGTGGGAAATTTGAGGGACTTAATCAAGCCGCGATCTACAAAATGAATAATCTTTCCGCCGTCAACGGAATTGCGAGCTAATCTATCGGGGTGCCATGAGATTATTCCGTCTGCTTTTCCAGATTCGAGAATTGCCAACATTTCTGCGAATTTCATTCGCCCGGGTTCTTTTGCGGTTTTGGCTTCCTGAAAGGAAGCGACAATTTCAAGTTTTTCTTTGGCGGCATACTCTTGCAACTCTACGAGTTGCGCCTCAATACTTAAAACCTGTCGGTCGTCTTCTTCGGTAGATTTTCTTACATAAAGTATGTATTTCATATTGTTTGTGGATTAAGGATTAAAAATTTTCTTCCCCCAAAATGCGAAATCGTGAATTCGTTTTTACCCCCAAAATTGAATACGAATTAGTCGCCGAGCGAAGCGAGGCGAACCAAAACTCTTTGACTTTTTCCGACGTGGTGCAGTATTCTTGAATTAGTCCGAACGCATTTTTCCGGAAAATTCCCCCCGCGAAAATTCGGAAAGGCGGCGGCCTGTACTGAGCGACTTGTCCTGAGTTAATCGAAGGAAGTCGAAGTGAGCCGCACCGCTCAAAACCGCAAAAGAACTCGGAGAAAAACATCGGCTCGAACCATATTTTAATTTTGGGGGAAGAAAAATTTTTAATCATATGAGTCAGAAAAATATTATCTTGATAATTGTGGTAGTTGTTATTATTGGTGGGATTAGTTATTTTGCTTTAGTTAAAAAACCGCAACCAATAGTTCAAGTTCAGCAATCGCCTAATCAAAACACACCCACGCCAACACCAGAAAATAAAATTGCAGCTTGGAAAACATATAAAAATCAGCAATTCGGATTTGAGTTTAAGTATCCGGAGACTTACGAAGTTGTAGTTGAGACTAATCGTAGTTTGGGTCATGGATTATTTTTTGTTGGGCTTCGACCAAAGAGTTGGACTGACACAGAACAGTTCAAGTCCTATGATGAATCTGCTACTCTATTAGGAATTTGGGTTGATGTCATGAGTTTCAACGAAGCCGCAACACAAGCTGGATTTGAGAAACAAAATGGTAATTGGGTTTTATTGGGTAGACAAGGAATTCTCGGTGAAGCTAAAGAAATAACTGTACAAAAGTGGAAGGGATTATCAGGTATTACTTCGGTTGGTTCTTTTCAAAAAGGTGGTGGTTATGCTGGCCTTGAAGATAGTGGTCGAGCAATTATCAATCGGGATAATGATTTGTCTGCTTTCTTCGAAATGACACCTTTAATTTCAGAGGAAGTTTTTAATAATCTAATTTCGACCTTTAAATTTTTGAATTAATTTGCCGCCAAAGAAAAACTTGAAATTGTCAGCGGTGCGGCTCACTTCGACTTCCTTCGATTAACTCAGGACAAGTCGCTCAGTACAGGCCGCCGCCTTTCCGAATTTTCGCGGGGGGAATTTTCCGGAAAAATGCGTTCGGACTAATTCAAGAATACTGCATAGGTAACGGCAGAATCTAGTTTCTCGCGACTACCAAGCCCCAGATTTCCGCGGGCGCAAATTGTTTTAAGGTCAGCGCGCATTCGTTAAGAGTTGCGCCCGTGGTAGCGACATCATCAATGAGAAGAATCTTCCGTCCTCTCAGTTTTTCCCCGTCGAACCGCGGGTCAACCGCAAACGTATTTTTTATATTCTCGAGGCGCGCATCGCGGGTAAGTTCAACCTGGCGCGTGGTATTTTTGGTTTTGGAAAGGAGCGCGGTCATTTCCATGCCCAGATTTTTTGCCAGCTGGCTGGCTATTTCCATGGATTGATTAAAACCGCGAAATCGGAACCTGCTCGCATGAATCGGAACAGCAACAACGATGCTTTGCGCGAAATAATCCACAAGGTCATTGTTTGCCAAAAAATCGGCCATGAGCAGCGCTAAAGTTTTACTGATATCTTTAACCGAGTTATATTTCAAATGCCAGATCAGATTGCGGACGGCAGGAGCGCGGTATTCTGCGGCAATCATGAGCCCGGTGAGTCCAATCTTTTTACTCTGGCATTCAGAATGAATTTGTCCAAGTGGAGAATTTTTACCGCATACCAGGCAGCGGTGGATCGGCGCCTCGATTAACGTTTGGCAAGCAAGACACAAATACCAACCTTCCCGGCCGCAACCTTGGCAAAAAACAGGGAAGATGAGATCAATGCCGCCAGAAATAACTCGCCCTAACGCTTTGAGCGCGTTAGTGCGCGCGAGATTTCTAACAGAGTCAAGCAATAACTCTGGAGGAAATTTTAACTTCAAGGGTTTTTTTGCCTCTCCGGGGCGATGAGGAAATAGTCAATTCAATAATTTGTCCTGATTTCAATTTGCCCGCGATAATCTTTTTGGCAATCAAATCCTCCACGAACTCCTGAATATTCTTGCGGATTTTTCTGGCTCCTTGCTCGGCATCGAAGCTTGTTTCGGCCAAATAAGTAAAAACGTTTTCCGACACAAGCAAATTTATGCCAAGCTCTCTGAGATGCAGTTTTAAATTTTCGAGCTCAAGCCTGGCAATCTTTTTTAAATCATCGGGTTTCAGCGGCTCGAACACGAGGATTTTATCAATGCGGTTGAGAAATTCAGTGCGGAAATGAGATTTTACCGCATCCATGACCGAGGCTGTGGCCTTTCGCATATCGAGCGCCGCTTTTTGGTTTTGGCCAAAGCCAAATTCTGCCGCAGCTTTGTTGAAAGCGCCAAGGCCGAGGTTCGAGGTCATAATGATGAGAGTATTGCGGAAATTGACGGTTTTGCCGGCAGCGTCCGTGAGTTGGCCTTCTTCGAGAATCTGCAGCAAAAGGTTGAACACATCAGTATGGGCTTTTTCAATTTCATCGAACAGTACGACCGAATAAGGTCTTCGGCGCACAATTTCTGTGAGCCGGCCTCCTTCCTCAAACCCGACGTAGCCGGCCGGCGCGCCTATGAGCCTCGCGACATTGTGCCGTTCCATTAGTTCGGACATATCAATCCGCACCAAGGCTTTTTCGCTCCCGAATAGCTCTTTGGCCAGAAGCTTGGCCAGCAGAGTTTTTCCCACGCCGGAAGGGCCTAGAAACATGAAAGAACCGAATGGCCGCACCGCAGCAGAGATTCCTGCGCGAGATCGCCTGATGGCGGAGGCGATTTCGGCGAGGGCCGCGTCTTGGCCGACGATTTTCGTTTTCATTTTCTTTTCCAGATTTATGAGCTGCGCCCGATCTTTCTTGAGCAGAGTACTTACGGGTATGCCGGTTATGCGCGCGACTGAAGCGGCGATGTGCGGCCCCGTGATCTCCAGGGTCCCTGTAGAGGGGAGCTTTTTTTTACCCAGATCGTCCTGATACTTCATGAGCAAGCCCTCTTGGCTGCGGATAGCAGCCGCCTGCTCAAAGTTGCGATTCAAGACAGCCTGTTTTTTCTTGGAGCCAAGCTCTGCGAGGTCCTGTTCAATGTTCATTCTCACAGGGCTGGGATGTTTTTGATCATGAAGCATTTTGTGATAGGCCGCTGTTTCGTCAACAAGATCGATGGCTTTATCGGGCAGAAAGCGATCAGTAATATAGCGGACCGAAAGTTTTACCGCTTCATTCAGAGCGTCATCGGAAATTTTTACCTCATGGTGGCGTTCATAATGCGGGCGGAGTCCTTTCAGGATTTCGAGGGTTTCTGTGTGGTCTGGTTCCCTGACGTGAATAGGCTGGAACCGTCGCTCTAGGGCAGGGTCTGATTCGATGTGTTTTTTGTATTCCCCAAAAGTCGTCGCGCCGATCGCTCTGATTTCTCCGCGAGCCAGGGCCGGCTTTAGGATATTTGCCGCATCAAGGCTGCCAGCCGTCGCGCCCGCACCCACCAGAGTGTGAAGCTCATCAATAAACAAAATGACGTCGCCGGCATCTTTTATTTCTTCAAGGACCTGTTTGAGCCGGTTTTCAAATTCACCGCGAAACATGCTACCCGCGACCATGAGCGCGAGATCGAGGGCAAGGATCCTTTTGCCGGCGAGGCTACGCGAGACTTTTTTTTCCCGGATAGCCAAAGCAAGTCCTTCCACAATCGCTGTTTTGCCGACGCCCGGTTCGCCAATCAGAACCGGATTGTTTTTATGCCTGCGGTTCAAAATACTGATGAGCCGCTCGACTTCATCTTTGCGGCCAATGAGCGGATCAATCTGACCGTTTTTGGCCCTGGCTGTCAGGTCAGCGGTGAAAAAATTTAATGCTCCAGCCCCTGCATTCATCTCTTCCTGGATTTTCGGCGATTCGCGGACGATTGGTTCGGGGAATTTGGAAACGTTTTCAAAAATTGACAGCAAGTTCTTTTTTATTTCAGCCGGAGAGATTTTCAGGGTGCTGAGAATCTGCTGTGCCTCGTTTGGTTCGCTATCCACGATGCCATACAAAAAATGCTCCGTGCCAATGAACTGATACTGATATTTGGAAGCGATGATGGCGGCTTTTTCCAGGCAGGCTTTTAGTTCGGGTGAAATTTTGGCCAGAGGAATAAGCGTTTGCTTGCGCCGCCTAGCGAGCTCCAGCCTCAGGACTTCTTCGTTGATTTTGTTTTTCAATATCACTTCTGAAGCAAACGAGCTGAACTCTGAAACTATGCCGAACAAAAGGTGCTCGGTTCCAGTGTAGTTGTATTCCAGTTCGCGGGCAATATTTTGCGCGGTTTTTAGCGCGTTCTTGGCGCGGCTCGAGAATTTGTCGTTTATAAAGTCGATCACCCCATTAGAAATCCTGTATTAATCATTAACCCATTGTCCCGCCATCCTGTTAAAACCGGGATTTCTAACGGGGCAAGTGTTATTATTATACTATGAACCCCGTTTGAAATGTCTAGTGGGATGATCGGGGAGCGTATTTAACTATTTATTTCTAACTGGGTGAATGAGAAGGTTTACGAAAAAGCCATACGATTTTTATCGATGCGCCTGCATACGACTGGCGAACTCCACCAAAAGCTCCGCCGGAAAGGTTTCGACGACGAAGTCATTATTCCCGTGCTCAAACGGCTTGAGGAGCTCGATTTTTTAAATGATCAGCGCTTCGCGGAGATTTTTATCGATAACCTGAAACGGTTCAAAGATTGGGGTTATTTTGGGATTCGTTCCAAACTCGCGGCTCGCCAGATCCCGCATCAGCTGGCCGTGAAAGCCATGGCGGAGTTTTTCACGGCAGCCGACGAGCTTGCCGTGGCAAAAAAATTATTTTCGAAAATAAATCCAGCACCTTCCTGTCGGGGTATTGCACCCCGCAGGAAGGCTATATTGAGCCATTCATCCCCGCAGCAAGCTGCGGGGTATTCTGGAAGGTGCTGGATAAAAAAACGCCCGGTAACGCGTGAAAAATTGCTGCGGGCTTTTTCTTCGAGGGGTTTTAGAACTGAGGTTATCCGAGAGATTTTGCGCGAGGAAACCTAGCCACCCATGCTGCGCAATCGGCGGATCCTTTCGGCAGCTGGCGGGTGAGTGTTGAACAAGCCCGCGAACCAGCCGATAGAGTCGTGATGATTTTTCAGGGGATTGGCAATGTAGAGGTGGGCTGTGGCTTTGTTCGCTGCTTCGAGGGGTTCAGTGTCTCCGGAGATTTTTTCCAACGCTGAAGCAAGGCCCTCAGGGTAGCGCGTTAGCAGTGTCCCGGAAGCATCAGCAAGGTATTCGCGCTTGCGAGATATTGCGAGCTGGATCAGGGTGGCAATAACAGGGGAGAGAATAGCAAGAACTATGCCGAGCGCCATGAACAGCAGTTGCGCTTGGCCGCCGTTGCGCGACCGCCCAAAGCGAACCCGAAGACCAACCCGAAGAAAAAAATCCGCAAGCAAAGTCAAGACTCCGACGAGAATTACCACCATAGTCATCAGGCGGATATCATAGTTGCCGATGTGAGAAAGTTCATGGGCTACAACCCCTTCAATCTCGGTTCGATTCAATCGCTGGAGGATGCCGGTCGTAAACACCACGACCGCGTTCTCCGGATTCCTTCCGGTGGCGAACGCGTTCATGGCCGTATCCTCGATTATATAAATTTTTGGCGTTGGAAGACCGGCGGTGATTGCCAGATTTTCTACAAGATTGTAAAGATATGGATTCGCAGCTCTGTCCACTAGTTTTGCTCCGGATAGGGAAAGAGTTATGTTTGCGCTGAAATAGTAGCTCACGAGAGCATAAATTACGCTGAAGGCTACCGCTGCATAAAGGATCTCAAGCGCGCCATAGGCCCTGCTGAACACAAATCCCAGGACAGAAATCAGGACCAAAAACGCGCCCAGGAGCAGCGCGGTTTTGATTTTGTTTCCGGTGATGTGTTCGTAAACAATCGCCATTAGAATTCGACCTTAACCGGTTGTCCTTCCGCGCCTTTTTCGTCGATATCGAAAAATTCGTTCGGCTCAAATTTTAGCATCGAGGCGATCATATTGGTAGGGAAGACCTGAAGCTTGGTGTTGAAATCTCGAACATTGCCGTTATAGAAGCGGCGCGCAGCCTGGATTTTGTTTTCCGTGTCAGTCAAATCATTTTGCAGGCTCAGGAAATTTTGATTGGCTTTCAGATCCGGATAGGCCTCGGCGACCGCGAACAAGGATTTCAGCGCGCCGGTTAGCATGTTTTCTTTTGCCAATTTGTCATGTGGATTGGTCGCTCCCATTGCCGCAGACCGCGCTTGGGTGACTTTGTCGAAGACTTGATTTTCGTGAGCAGCATAGCCTTTGACTGCGCTGACCAGGTTAGGGATGAGATCATATCTTCGTTTCAACTGCACCTCGATATCGCTCCAGGCTTCCTGGACGCGATTTCGCGAGCGAATTAGGCCGTTGTAAGTGGCGATTAGCCATAGCGCCACGGCGGCTAACGCTATCAAAATAATGGTGGTTGCTGTCATGTTTTGGGTCCTTTTTTAATGCTTGTGGTCCTTAATGCTTTAAGTTTATACTATTAGCTAGGAGTGTCAATTTACCCACCAAAATTTCTGGTGGAGTTAGAAACAGGCCGGTATTATTATTTCTGAGGTTATTCATGAGTAAAATAATTAAACAAGAAATTTAGGTGGGTAAATGATAAAAAAAGAAGAAGTCGCTTATATCGCCAAGCTGGCCAGAATCGAACTCACGGATGAGGATCTGGTCAAATACCGCACAGATTTAAACAAGATCTTGGGATACATCGAGGTACTCAAAACCGTTGACACGGAAGGAGTAGAGCCCCTCGCCCAGGTTACTGGACTCGAAAATGTGTATCGCGCCGACGAGGTAAACACAGCCGATATCGCAGACGAGCTATTGTCTAGCGCGCCAGAGACATCCGGACGTTTTATCAAGGTCAAGAAAGTCCTCTGAATATGGATTTAAGTTTCGCGACTATCACCGAGCTTCGATCCGGACTCGATAAGAAAAAATTTTCCGCGGTGGAATTGGCGCGGCATTTTTTGGATCGTATAAAAAATCATGACAAAAAACTGAACGCTTTTATTACTGTAACCGAGGAAGCTGCGCTCGAGCAGGCAAAGCGCGCTGACAAATCTATTGCTGATGAAAAACAAACTCTGCTGACAGGTATTCCGTACGCGGCCAAAGATTTATTTGTCACCAAGGGCATAAAAACCACGGCCGCTTCAAAAATTTTGGAAAACTATGTGCCGCCGTTCGACAGTACTGTAGTCTCGAAGCTGCAGAAATCCGGGGCTGTGCTGCTCGGCAAAACCAACCTAGACCAATTCGCGCATGGTTCATCCACGGAAACTTCATACTATGGTCCGTCCCGTAATCCCTGGGATTTGGACAGAATTCCGGGCGGTTCGTCCGGCGGCAGCGCCGCAGCCGTGGCGGCCGGCCTCGCGCCTTTGGCTTTGGCCACGGAAACTGGAGGATCGATTCGACAGCCAGCGAGCCTTTGCGGCATTTCTGGCTGGAAGCCAACTTATGGCCAGGTCTCAAGGTACGGAGTCATTGCCATGTCTTCGTCGATGGATAGCATGGGCACCGTCGCGAGGACCGTGGAGGATCTGGCGATGAGCGCCGAAATCATCGCGGGTATAGATCCCAAGGATGCCACCTCTGCTAAAGCGCGTACTCATGAATGGTCGCAGATGCTGGATCGTGATCTGAAGCGACTGCGAATTGGCGTACCGCAGGAATATTTTGTTCCCGGAATTGAAAAGGATGTAGAAACCAGCGTACGGCAGGCAGTCGAAGATTTGAAAACACTCGGACCGGAAATAATCGAAGTTTCGCTTCCTTTCAGCGCCTATGGCTCAATGGTTTACGCCATTGTCACTTCATCAGAGGTCAGCTCAAACCTTTCGCGTTATGACGGTATTCGCTACGGACACGTAACATCTGAGGCAAATAATATTTTTGAGGTCTACGCGAAATCCCGCGCTGAGGGTTTCGGGCCGGAAGCAAAGCGCCGGGTCATGACTGGCACATACGCGCTATCTGCCGGCTACCGCGAGGCATATTACCTCAAGGCACAGAAGGTGCGGCGTTTGATTGTAAATGAGTTCAACGAAGTTTTTAAAAAAGTAGATATTTTGCTTTGCCCGTCGACTCCCAACTTTGCTCCAAAAATCGGCACCGCTGCCGACAATCCCTTGTTTGGTTACATTTCAGACCAGCTCAACATCCCCGGTTCTCTGGCTGGTTTGCCTGCGCTTAGCGTGCCGTGCGGCTTCGGTAAACCGAAAAAAGAAAAAAACAAAGCGGAGCTGCCGGTGGGATTGCAGATCATCGGGCCGCAGTGGGGAGAGGGTCTTGTTTTTCAGGTCGGACACGCTTATCAAAAAATCACTGCCTGGCACAATGCCAAGCCGAAAGCATTTACTATCTAGATATGGCGAAATTTGAACAGATTATCGGACTGGAGATCCACGTCCAGCTCAAGACCAAATCAAAAATGTTTTGCGGTTGCCGCAACAATCCAGACGAAATAGAGCCGAACCGCAACATTTGCGAGATTTGCACTGGTCAACCTGGCGTTTTGCCAGTAGTAAATAGAGAGGCGATTCGTAAAGCGCTCATGGTCGGGCTGGCGCTGGACTGCGAGATACCTGAGTACTCCAAATTTGATCGAAAAAATTATTTCTATCCGGATTTGCCGAAAGGCTATCAGATCTCCCAATTCGACCAGCCAGTTTGCGCCGCTGGTAAAGTTACTATCCACCACGACGGTAAGGAGAAAGAAATTCGCATCACCCGGGCGCATTTGGAAGAGGACGCAGGCAAGCTGATCCACGATGGAGCAACGACGCTGGTAGACTTGAATCGCGCGGGGGTGCCGCTGCAGGAGATCGTTACTGAGCCGGATTTTCGTCTGCCAAGCGAAGCCAAAATATTTTTGCAAAATCTGCGCAACACAGTCCGCTACCTCGGCGTTTCGGACGCGGACATGGAAAAAGGGCATCTGCGCTGTGACGCGAACATTTCTTTGCGTTCGGTGGGAGAGGAGGGGCTGCCGCCTTATAAAATCGAGATCAAGAATCTGAACTCATTTAAGGCGGTCGAGGCCGCATTGCATTACGAGATCAAACGACAAACGGAAGCACTCGAGGCGGGAGAAACTTTCATGAACCAAACTCGCGGCTGGGACGATGCCAAAGGCATTACTGTGGAGCAACGCACCAAGGAAGCCGCGCATGACTATCGGTATTTCCCCGAACCAGATTTGCCGATTATGCGTTTTTTGCGAGAAGAAGTCGAAGCCGTACGGGTCCAGCTTCCGGAACTACCGCACCAAAAAGCGCAGCGTTTTGGTGCCGAGTTTGGACTAGCTGCAAAAGACATCGAGGTTTTAATCAATGACAAGAGCCTCGCGTCCTATTTCGAAGACGTGGTGTCAGAGCTCATGGAATGGTTCGCTGCAGAGAGGCTCGAAGGCGACGAAAAAAAACTGGCAAAGCTGGCGTCAAACTGGATCAGCGGGGATCTGCAGGCCATGCTGAAGGAAAGCGGCTCTGGCGTTCGCGATTCCAAAGTCAGCGCTGAGAACCTCGCCGAGCTGATAAAGATGATTCATAAAAATGAAATCAGCACCACCGCCGCAAAAAAGATTCTTGAAGTTATGTTTACCACGGGCGGGGATCCGTCTCACATTGCTGAGGACGAGGGACTTGGGCAGGTTTCAGATGAGGGCGCGATCGCGGCTGCCGTTGACAAAGTCATCTCTGAAAACGAAAAAGTCGTTGCCGATTACCGATCCGGCAAAAAACAAGCCCTCGGGTTTCTCGTGGGCAAGGTCATGGCAGAAATGAAAGGCAAAGCCAACCCCAAAATCGCCAGCAAGCTATTGGCGGATAAACTTGGCTAGCATTTTTTCTGCCTGCCCCTGATTATTTATCCAATTTATCGGCAGTTTTCGAAACCACGTATTCTGGCGCTTGGCAAAGTACCAGGTGTTTTTTTTGATCTGCGCGATCGCTTCCTTGAACGTAATTTTTTTCTCGAGATAGGCAATAACCTCCCGGTAGCCAATAGCATCAAAGGCCTGCGGTTTTTTGCCGTACCTTTTTATTAGATTCTTTACTTCTTTGACCAAGCCGTTTTTGATCTGTATGTCCACACGGCGCTCAATGTTGCGTTTCAATTTTGCGCCAGGAGCATTGATCCCGAGAACGAGCATATCAAACAGCTGCGGACCCTTTTTTCTAGTCTGCGAATAAAGCTTGCCAGACGCAGTTATCTCTAGTGCCCGGATTATTCTTCTGGGGTTTTTTGGGTCAATAATGTATGCTGCCTCGGGATCAAGGCTGACCAGTTTTTTGTAAAGTTCGTTAAGAGAAAGTTTTTCCAGTTTTTTTCTCAGTTTCTTGTTTGGTTTTACTTCTGGAATCTCCAAATTGCTGACCAGCGCATTAATGTAAAGTGCGGTACCGCCAACTAGAAAGGGGACACGGCCGCGTTTTTGAATCTGCTTGATCGTTTTTATGGCATCGCGTTTAAACTGCGCCAGGGTGTAATCTTTGTCAGGGGTTCTAACGTCAATGAGATGATGAGGCACATTTTTCAATTCTTTTTTTGTTGCTTTGGCCGTGCCGATGTCCATTTGCGTATAAATCTGTCGCGAGTCAGCCGAAATAATCTCGCCAGTGAATTTTTTTGCCAGTTTCAAGGACAACGCGGTTTTACCCGCAGCAGTGGGACCGGTAATGATAACCAGCTTCGGCAAGGTCATGAGCGCGTTTTTTTGTGGATATGCAAAACTGCTCGCTGGCTTTGCTTCTTGAGGCTTTGTCCATGAACGCGCATCTTCGGCCGTTTTCTGGCGGCGCGGCGCTCTGCCCGGTCATCTTTCAAATCGTCAAGATTATTGTTATGATCTATTTTAGCCATGAAGTTTCTTACCCCTATTATTTTTATTATACTATTTTTTACCTCGCAAGTGTCAGCCCACGGCTTGGCGCCTTCGCTGCGCGCGGACCCGAGCGCCCTGCCCGGCAGTTTCAAATATGTTTTCGAGCGGCCCGCGGAGTGGATCGATGTTAATCTTTTGACGTTCAGTACCAAACAAAAGCAGTTAAAAAAGACGCAGCTTGCTAGCGAACGCGTAGCTGAGATGGGAACATTGCTGTATACTGCCAATCCAAAAGAAAAAAGATTGAGAACCGCCCTCGTCCGCTACCGTTATTATCTCGAGAGCGCGGAAGATATGGCTGAAAAGATTATTTTTCTCGATGGCGCGGAGATTGGCGTTGCAGAAGCTTTTGAAGAGGAAACCAGGCTGCAGGAGAAATCTTTGCGGGAGCTCCTGGAGGGATCAAGCGCAGTCGAGCTCGCAGCTGTTTTGAATGAAGCATTGATCCTGGCGCGCAATCAAAACAAGAAAATTTTTGAATTTATGGTAAATAATTACCAAGGCACTGACGCTGAAGTTAGAAAGCATCAGGATATTTTGGGAAAGCACATAGCTTTAACTCGCGACTCTTTGCTTCACGCAGAAGATGATAAAAAGAAAAAAGCAGCGGAGCAGCTTGCCGAGGCGGAAAAATTCCGCAAGGCCGGACTCAACATCCAGGCCTATGACTGGATAGAAAAGGCAAAAAATACTCTATACTAGCAGGCGAACCGCTGTTTTCCGCGGAGCATTTTTTACTCGGGATTCTGCGAGAAGAAAAATCCCTGGCAGCGGACATACTCCGCAGGCATGGGTTTACCCTGGAAAAAACCCGCGAGCTAATCAAAAAATAAATCTTGCGCCTATGAGGCGGCCTTCGCGACTGCCTCATTTTTTATTTTCTCGATAAATTCTTCATGCTTCATAACACCAAGATCTTTTTCGCCGCGACCGCGGATTGATACTGTTCCGGCTTCAGCCTCTTTTCCGCCGATGATGAGCATATAAGGGATTTTCTGTTTCTCTGCTTCTCGGATTTTTTTGCCGATAGACTCATTGCGGTCATCCAGTTCCACGCGCACATTGTTTTGCATGAGGTCTTTGCTTATCGAGCGGGCATAGCTTGCAACTTTGTCATTGATCGGCAAAACCGCGACCTGAACAGGGGACAGCCACAGCGGGAAGGCGCCGGCGAAGTGCTCGATTAAAACTGACATAAATCTTTCGATTGAGCCCATGATGGCAGCGTGGATCATCACGATCCGTTCTTGTTCGCCTTTTTCGTTTACGCATGATAGATCAAATCTTTCTGGCATGTTCATGTCTAGCTGGATCGTGGCGACTTGCCATTCTCGCCCAAGAGAATCATTTGCCATAAAATCGATTTTCGGTCCATAAAAAGCCGCCTCGCCAATGGCAATTTCTGCTTTCGCTTTTTTACTTTTGACAAGCTTCTCAAGCTGAGCTTCCGCGGTTTTCCATAGCTTTGGCGTGCCCAGGTATTTTTCCTGAGCTTTGGGATCATGAAATGAGAGCCTAATCTCTAGCTCGGGAAAGCCGCAGCCTTTGTAAAACTCTTCGATAATCTCCCAAATTTTTGACATCTCTTCTACGTTCTGGTCAGCTCGGCAAAACACGTGAGCATCGTCCTGGGTGATGCTTCGGACGCGCGACAATCCAGAGAGCTCGCCGGTTTGCTCATCGCGATAAACCATAGTGGTATTTGCGTAGCGCTGCGGCAGGTCGCGGTAGCTCCACTGTTTTCTGGCGTAAATTTGCGTGTGATGCGGGCAGTTCATGGGTTTCATGGCAAACACATGGCCTTCGCGGGTTTGGATGCGGAACAGCTCGTTTTTGAATTTGTCCCAATGTCCGCTTTTTTCGTATAAATCTTTTTTAGTGATATGCGGAATCTCGACTCTGTGGTAGCCGAATTTTTTGCGAAGCTCCCATACAAAATCATCAAGCAGTGTCCGAATCAAAGTTCCTCTTGGTGTCCACAATGGGAGTCCTGCCCCCACGAGTTCAGAAAATGTAAACAAATCAAGCTCGGGCCCTAGTTTTTTATGGTCGCGTTTTTTTGCTTCTTCCTGGAACTTCAAGTAATCGTCCAGTTCTTTTTTGGAAGCAAAAGCCAGGCCATAGATGCGCGTGAGCATCGGATTTTTTTCATCGCCGCGCCAATACGCTCCGGCCACGTGCGACAGCTTGAATGAATCAGGCGCAATCTCTTTGGCCGGGTTTTCCGCATGTCCGCCGCGGCAGAGGTCAGAAAAATTTCCGGATTTGTAGAGTGTTAAGCCGCCTTTGGCATACTCTTCGATAAGCTCAAGCTTGAATGGATTATCAGCATATTTTTTTTTGGCATCCTTTTCGCTGACCTCTGATTTTTCAAATTTGGTCCAGCCTGGTAAAAGCTGTCTCATTTTTTTTTCAATACTGGGAAGATCGCTGTCAGAGATTGGCTTCGTAAATTGAAAATCATAGAAAAAGCCATTATCGATCGCTGGGCCGATAGTGCGTTTGGCATCTGGATACAGCTCCATTACCGCTGCGGCCAAAAGGTGAGCGAGGGAATGGCGGTTGTTTTCGAGGGAAGCGGTTTTCATGCTTTGATTATACTTTCACGCAACAGTTCGCGCAATTCGGTTTTAAACTCGTCGGTGGCGTTGACCGCGAAATCGGTTTTGATTTCGCGCTCGGTTCCTTCCCGGTCTGGGATGACCAATGACACAGAAACCTGTCCGGGAAATTTAGTGAATACGGTTTTGAGCTTGGTGAAAACCATAGGGCTCGCTGTTTTTGGGATTTTTATTTTTAGGATTCTTGCTGGCTCCCCGGGATTTTCCGGTGCCGGGATGGGTTCTGATCTTTTTTCCGAGTAGCTCGCTGTTTTTTGCGGCCAGGATTTCCTAGCGGGTTGAGGCTTTTGCGTCCAGGTTTCTATGTCCTGATCAGTGATCGATTTGAACGAGTCGGCCAAAAGTTTGATCTCGCCATCTTTGTCAGAGACTTTACCGCGTACCAAAACCATGGTGTCAGCCGTTAGCAAGGATTTGTATTCATTGAAAACATTGGGAAATACGACCAGCTCGAGCTTGCCGCCCTCATCCTCGATGTCTGCGAAGCACATCTGGTCGCCCTTTTTAGTGAGAATGTTTTGCACACGCGTAACAATGCCGCCGATGGTAACGTAAGAATTTTCGTCAGCAGAAGACAGGGCACTGACTGGTCTGCAGTATTTTTGCAGGGTCCCGCGATGGCCGCGCAGTGGATGAGCGGAAACATAAAGCCCAAGAAATTCTTTTTCCCAGGAAAGCCTTTCCTGGTCAGAAGCTGGCGGCGCATCCCGCAATAGCAGTTCCTCGCCGCCATTTGCCATTCCCGTTCCCAGGAGCGTGACCTGGCCGGCGGCTGCTTGTTTTTGTTCGTTCCTTGAGAATTCTAAAATATTTTCCGTGTTAAGCAACATCTTGTTTCTCTCGTCAAACCGATCGAGGCTGCCGCTTTTTACCAAAGCTTCCCAGGATTTTTTATTGAAATTTCTCGTCTTCACGCGACGGACAAAATCACCGATAGTTGTGAACTGTCCATTTTGTTTGCGCTCTATGATAATCGTTTCGATTACATCAGATCCCAAATTTTTTACAGCATTCAAGCCAAAGCGGATCTGTTTATCTCCAATCACCGTGAAATCGGCCAGGGACTCGTTGACATCAGGTGGTAAAACCTCGATACCGAGGGCCACGCATTCATTCACTGCCTCAGCGATTTTTTCATTGTCACCTGATTCCGCGGTCATTACCGCCGCCATAAACTCGACAGTGTAGTTGGCTTTCATGTAACCGGTTTGATAGGCGACCATGGCATAGCTGGCTGCGTGCGCCTTGTTAAACCCATAAGCCGCGAACGGTTCAATCAAGGCCCAGAGTTTCACGGCTGACGGCAGGGACATGCCGCCCGTGATTGCGCCCTGAATGAATTTTTCTTTTTGAGCGGCCATCTCGATGGGGATTTTTTTGCCCATAGCCTTTCTAAGCTTGTCTGCTTCCTCCCAGCTGTAGCCGGCCAGCTTGATCGCGATGAGGAGCACATCGTCCTGATAGGTGATGACGCCGTATGAAAGATCAAGAATTTCTTTGAGCCGGGGGTCGAGGTAGGAAATGAGCCGGGGGTCATGTTTGCGGGCAATAAATTCCGGGATCGATTCCATTGGCCCTGGGCGGTACAGAGAAATCATGGCCATGATGTCAAAAATATTTGTAGGTTTGAGATCCACAAGATATTTGGTCATGCCGCTGCCGCCAAGCTGAAACACGCCCATGGTTCGTCCTGATGCGAGGAGCTTAAATGTTTCTGGATTGTCCAGAGGGATTTTTCCTAAATCGATTTCCAGCCTGCGGTGATCGCGCACAACCTGCACCGCGTTTCCCAAAATGGAAAGATTGCGGATTCCCAAGAAATCCATTTTCACTAGCCCTGCGTCCTCCACTGAGTGCATGTCGTACTGAGTGATGATGTTTTTGTTGTCAGTATCAAGCTGCAGCGGGGTATAGTCGGTCAGGTCCGTTGGCGCGATGACTACGCCGGCGGCGTGCACGGAAGCATGCCTGGCGGAGCCTTCGACCTTGCGGGCAAGAGTTATGAGATTTTGAGTTTCCCGGTCTTTGCCATAAGCTTCCTTGAGTTCAGGAGAAAGCGACAGAGCCTTTTCGATCGTCATATGAAACCCCTGTTTTCCAAATGGGATCATTTTAGCGATGCGGTCGCATTTGGAATAAGGGAGACCCAAAGCGCGTCCCACGTCGCGAACCGCGGCTCTCGCCATCATCGTCCCAAAGGTTACGATCTGCGCGACCTTGTTTTTGCCGTATTTTTCACTGACATAGTTTAAAACCTCGTCACGACGATTGTCAGCAAAATCCATATCAATATCAGGCGGGGTCGGACGATAAGGATTTAAAAAGCGTTCAAAAGGCAGCTTGTATTCCACCGGATTCATGGTTGTGATGCCAAGAGCGTAAGCCACCAGCGACCCAGCAGCAGATCCTCGCGTGGTGCTGATGATGCCGCGTCTGCGCGACCAGTTTACAAAATCTGCCACTACGAGGAAATAGGCAGCGTACCCTTTTTTTTTGATGATATCGAGTTCATAGTTAAGCCTGCGGCTCATCTCTGGGGGCGGAGAAACATCAGTGTAGCGCGCTGCCAAGCCGTTTTGGCTCAAGAGCTCTAGATAAGTTTCTGCCGTATGGTCGGGCGGGACTGGAAAATTAGGGAAATGCCGTTTTTCCAGGGCGATCTCAAGCTGGATCATGTCGGCGACTTTTTGCGTATTGGCAATTGCTTCAGGAACATCTGCGAACAGCTCAGTCATTTCTTCAGGAGACGCCAGATGCAGCCTCATCCTTCTCATATCCAGGCGATCGCTTTGTTCAACGGTGGTGCCGGTTCCTATGCAAACCAAGATATCCTGGGCTGCGTTATCCTCTGGTTCAAGGTAGTGCGCGTCATTTGTGGCCACGAGAGGGATGCCGGTTTCTTGGGAAAGCTTTATCAGGCCTTCATTGACTGATTCCTGCATTGGTTCTTTGATGTTACGCTGCAACTCCAGATAAAAACTATCTTTTTCAAAAAAGCCGGCAATCTCCAGCGCGATTTTTTTTGCCTGGTCATGATTGCCGGAAGCAATGCTTCTGGCAATTTCGCCGCGAAGACACCCGGAAAGCCCGATAATCCCCCCCGCGTGTTCTGCTAAAATCTCTTTATCCATGCGCGGTTTGTAATAGTACCCTTCGAGATGCGAAATCGTTACCAGTCGCAGCAGATTTTGGTAGCCTTCGTTGTTTTTTGCGAGCAAAATCATGTGGAAATAATCCGCGTCCGCCGGTGACCGCTTTTCCTTGAGACTCCCTGGCGCCACGTAAGCTTCGATACCAATGATTGGTTTTATACCCTCGCGTTTCGCTTGCTTGTAAAACTCAAGCGCCCCATACAGAGAGCCGTGATCAGTTAGCGCCACGGCAGTCATTCCTTGTTTTTGGATATGGTTTATTAGGTCTGGAATCTTTGGCAATCCATCCAAAAGAGAGTAGTGGGAGTGGACATGCAGGTGAGTGAACATAGACAAGTAACTGATAACAAGTAACCGTTACTAGTTACTTGTTAATTGTTATTAGTTAACATAGGCATTATAATGAATTCTAGAGGATAAACCAACGTGATTAACATACCCAACCTCTCCAACCTGCCCAACAAGGAAGATCTGGAGTACAAAGAAAAAACTTTTTTGATCGATGTCCGGGATCAGTTTCATCAGACCTCAAAAAAATGGTATTGGGGGCTCTTGGCCACTATAATCATCAGCCTTCCTTTAGGATTTCTGCTGCGCCGTCAACTCGCTTCGTTTATCATCGGCAGACAAGAGCCGATTCCGGTTAACGAGAATCTATACCATGCTTCAGATCTTAAGGCCGCTGAAGTCGATTTCATTTTTGTAAATCCCGGGCTTGTTTCTGCTTATGCTCACGTATCTAATCCCAACGCTGATCTGTCAGCGCGATCGTTCTCATACGAATTCGTTTTCAAAAATTCCAGTGGCTCGGTTATGAAAACCATCCGGGGCGAAAGTTTTTTGCTCCCTGGTGCTAGCCGGTACGTGATTTTGCCCGCGGTTACTGTTGCGGAAAATCCAAGCACGATTAATTTTTCAATGAGCAACCCAAGGTGGACTCGCGCTATGATTCCAGATAATCCTGAATTCACAATTTTGCAACCGAAGTGGGGTGACGCTGATAGCAAGTTTTTTGTGGAAGGTTTGGTAAAAAATCCCTATTCCTTTGTCGTTAAAAAATTGAACCTGTCCGCGGTTATTTTTGATCAGGCAAACCGTACGCCTTTGGCAGTCAATCACACCGTACTCGACGACCTAGCGCCTTTGGAGAGCCGATATTTTCGTTTATTCTGGCCCAAGTCCCAGTCTGATTTATTCGGACAGGTCATGGGCCAGGTTCAGCTCAAAGCGGAAATCAACCCGCTTAACGCCGAATTTGAATTAGCACAATGATTTGGCAGCGGTATTTTCGCGGTTTTGACTGGATATTTTTTACGGCCGCTTTGGTTCTGACAGCGGTCGGGATCATGATGATTTACTCGACAGGATTTGCTGCCACTGTCGAGTCTTCGCTTTGGATCAGGCAGCTGGCGGCGCTTGTGATTGGCCTCGCGGGTATGTTTTTTTTCAGCTCGCTTGATTATCGGTTTTTGCGCAAGAACAGCTCCCTGATATACATTGGCGCCATATTGCTTCTGGGACTTGTTTTGATTATGGGACTCGAGATCCGCGGTTCAAAAAGGTGGTTTGAACTCGGTCCAGTCAACTTTCAGCCCGCAGAGCTATCCAAGCTGGCACTGATCATTATTTTGGCGAAATATTTTCAAGTCCGTCAGCCGTTTTTGCAGAAGTTTCGCTATATTATTTTGTCATTTATTTATGTGCTCATTCCGGTGGTTCTGATCATGCTTCAGCCAGACCTTGGTTCAGCTCTGGTGCATCTTGGCATTTGGGCCGGTATGCTGCTGATGGCCGGTATCCCGAGACGCTTTTATCTCTATTTATTTTTGACGTTTGTTTTGGTTTCCGGGGGCGCGTGGCAATTTTTACTTCAGGATTATCAGAAAGATCGAATCCTGACCTTTGTTGATCCGGCCGCAGATCCGCTTGGCAGGGGATATAATGTTATTCAGTCCATGGTGGCTGTCGGATCGGGCGGCATTTTTGGCCGGGGTCTTGCCCGCGGCCTGCAGAGCCAGCTCAGGTTCCTGCCGGAGAGACAAACCGATTTCATCTTTGCTTCTACCGTTGAGGAGCTTGGTTTTTTTGGCGGAACTCTTGTATTGGTTTTTTTGGGAATGGTCGTATTTCGTATTTTGCGGATCGTCAAACGGTCAGAAGACAGTTTTGGTGCGTACCTCGCTGCTGGCGCTTTTTTTCTGCTTTTGACCCAGATTGTGATCAACGTTGCAATGAATATCGGACTGCTGCCAGTCACTGGCATCACTCTGCCGTTTCTGTCCTATGGCGGTTCTTCGCTTGTCGCAACCTTTTGGCTCGTGGGCCTCGTAGAGAGCGTGGCGATCCATTCCACGCAGGTGAGATTTCGATAACCGCCCATTGCAATGCGAAGAAAATTGGTGTATAATATTGGTAGGAGAGCGATCCATGCGAGAAACACACTTTCAAAAAATGATAGAACTCCTGGCCCTCGTATTGCATTGTCCCATTTGCTCGGCAAAATACAATGCCGAGAACACCAATGTCATTGAAACTAAGGCCGTGGACAAGGGTGAAGAGTCTTCCATGCTGGTTCACACTGACTGTGAGCGCTGCAAAAGCTCGGTGGTGTTCAGTATCTCCATGGATGGTCCGGAAATTTTCTCCGTAGGTATGGTTACAGACCTGACGAGTGCTGACGCGGCTAGGTTTCGCGACGCCAATCAGATTACTGTGGACGAGGTCATGGAATTTCATGACTTTTTGGAGAATTTTGACGGTAATTTTGAAAAAGTCCTGCGTTAATTTGTTCTACTGATCTCATACTATAGCGCTTGACGGGCGCTTTTTAATTTGGTATTATTTTTTTTACTATGGAATACGCAATACAAGCCCAAGCCCGAACAGTTTTGGGCAAACAGAATAGCAAACTTCGCAAGCAGGGGATTATCCCGGCGATTTTGTACGGCCGCGGCAAGCAGTCGCAGGCGATTCAGGTTTCCTCAAAACAGTTTGACAAAATATACAGACAGGCCGGGGAGAATACTCTCGTCAACCTCAAGATTGACGGCGGCAAAGAAACCAAGGTTCTCATTCATGACGTCGCGAAGCACTACATGAAAAATGAGGCGGTTCATGTTGATTTTTACGAGGTAGATTTAACCAAAAAAATTCACGCCAAAGTGCCGTTGGAATTTGTTGGGCTTGCTCCGGCGGTCAAAGAACTGGGTGGTATTTTCATGAAAATCGTGACTGAGGTTGAGGTAGAAAGCCTTCCTTCTGATCTGCCGCATAAGATCGAGATCAATGTCGAATCGCTCAAGACTTTTGAAGACGCAATCCGCATTTCTGACATCAAGGTAAAAGGCGATGTTAAGATTTTGGGCAACGCTGAAGACATGATTGCGTCAGTGCAGGCGCCGCGAACTGAAGAAGAGCTTGCCTCACTGGAACAGTCAACCGCGGAGGCGGAAAAAGCAGCAGTTGAAGCTTTGACAAAAGAACCTGAAGCAGCCGCCGGGGAAGAGGGCGCAGAAGACGCGGAAAAGCCAGAGCCTAAAAAGGAATAATTCTTGTGAGAAAAGCGATTACCGCAATAGTAATAATCGCGGCAGCAGTTACAGGGTACGTCATCTCGTACCCTGTTTTTAACAACGGCGAAAAATTGGGGGGCGGTAAACAGATCGCGGGCGAGCAAGATCCCAAGCAAACGCAAAACGGGCCGTTTGTTGCCGTGATTTACGATAATGACCCGAATGCCAGGCCGCAGTTTGGGCTATCAGAAGCAAGCATTGTATTCGAGACCGTAGCCGAGGGCGGCATCACTCGCATGCTCGCCTTTTTCGACAAACACCAAAAGATCACGAAGATTGGACCAGTGCGCTCGGCCAGGCCGTATTTTGTGGATTGGGCCAGGGGCTTTGGCAGTGCACTCGCGCATTCTGGGGGATCAAGAGAAGCGCTGGCGCAAATCTCTTCACTCGGGAATGCTTTCCATGATATTAATGAATTTTTCAATGAACACACTTTCAGGCGAGATACCAGAAGGACAGCACCTCACAATCTTTTTACATCTTCAGATCTGCTGCAGAGCTTTGCGAGTGGCAAAGCCTGGCCGCTTGAAATGCAGATCTCGCCTTGGGCGGTGAGTGACGAAAAGGCGGGCGAGAATGTGCAAACCACAGCCACAAGCATCCGCGTTGATTTCAGCTATCCGCAGTTCGTAGCCAGCTACCAGTATGACGTGACAAATAAAAACTATATTCGATCGCTTGGCGGGAGGCCTGACAAGGACGCGATCAACGGCCAGCAGATAACGGCCAAGAATGTGGTGATTTTATACACGACAAGCTCGGTCATTGACCCCAAGCTTCTAACTGTGGATTTGATCACGTCTGGAAGCGGCAGGGCGATGGTCTTTACGAACGGCAAGGTCATGCAGGCCCGCTGGCAGAAAAGCGGTAGCGCAGGCGAGCTCAAGATCGTTGATGCTGATGGTTCAAGCGTGGTCATAGGCCATGGTCCAACCTGGATCGAGGTCATCGACCAGAACGCCGCCGCAAGCTGGAAATAATCTATTTTTTTCGTTAGAATACGGATAGCAGTAAGGCAGTCGTGCTGACTGCTTTTTTGATGAATTTTCTTGAGGAGGAAAAATATGAAACGGAACTTGGCTGTAGTTGGATTGCAGCGAGGCGACGAAGGAAAAGGCAAGCTCGTGGATTTGCTGTCTCAGGGGTTTGATTGCGTGGTTCGCTATCAGGGCGGACACAACGCTGGGCATACAGTGCGTATCGGACTCCAGATTCATAAGCTGCACTTGATCCCGTCCGGTATTTTTCGGTTCCGAACACAGTGCGTCATCGGCGGCGGAGTGGTTCTCGACCCCACAGCTTTTATGGAAGAGGCGGACAAGCTTCAAATGCTGGATCTCACTGGAAGGTTGTTTGTTTCCGACAGGGCGCATTTGATAATGCCCTGGCATCCCAAAATCGAAAAAGCTCAGGCCGTGCATTACGGACAGGGTAAAGTTGGAACCACTCAGCGCGGCATTGGTCCGGCTTATGAGGACAAAGCGGGCCGTCGCGGCTTTCGCGCAGTTGATATTCTCAATGGTGAGAAATTTGAGGAAAGGGTTTACGACGAATGGCCAAAAAGGAACAAACAGCTTTATGGTCATGAGGTCAGTGAGCCGGAGTTACAGCGCTTTCTGGTTTCTGCCCGCAAACTCGCTCCCTTCATTTACGACACGCGTGTTCTGCTCAACAGGATAATCAGGCAGGAGAAAAGCGTATTGTTTGAGGGTGCTCAGGCATTTGGACTTGATCTGGATCACGGCGTTTATCCCTATGTCACTTCTTCCAATCCCACTGTCGGCGGGATATCTACAGGCACGGGCGTGGCAGCTAAATACATTCACAGCGTGCTGGGCGTTGTCAAAGCATACAAGACCAGCGTCGGGGGCGGGTATTTTCTCACGATTGATGCGGGGGAGGACGGCCGGCATATGTATCAGGCTGGGGAAGAGGTCGGTACCAGCACGGGCAGGGATCGCGATTGTGGCTGGTTTGACGCAGTGGAAGTCAGGGACGCGGTAATGATCAACGGCGTGGACGCGTTGGCAGTGATGAAGCTTGATGTTCTGACGGGTCTTTCGAAAATTCGTATCTGCACGCATTATATGCTGGACGGCAAGGCAATTTATCACACTCCGGCGGACGCTGATGCTCTGGCCCGGTGTGTTCCATTCTACGTTGTTTTGCCGGGATGGACAGAGAATATCAGCAGCGTCAGATCTTTCCCTGACCTGCCGAGGAACGCACAGGAGTTTCTGCTCCGGCTGCAGGACATCTGCGAAGTGCCGATCAAAATTATCTCAGTCGGCCCGGAGCGAAATCAGACTACCATGATTTCCAACGTCGCCGAAATGGAATGGATGGACCGTCTCGCGGAAACCTCGGTGGTCGTTTAGTCGCTGTTTTCTATATATCCTCCAGAATAAAATTGTCGCAGAGCGCGCGACAATCAATTCTGGAGGATATTTTTTCACTCGACGGTGGCGGCAACGCGGTTATTTATTCCCACTCGACTGTAGCCGGGGGTTTGGAAGTTATGTCATAGACAACTCTATTTATTCCTGGGACTTCGTTGGTGATGCGCACGGAGATTTGTTCCAGCAAGGAATAGGGGAGGTGCACCCAATCAGCAGTCAGGAATTCAGCGGTTTCAATTGCTCTGAGAATGATCGGCTGGCCATAGGTTCTGGAATCTCCCGCGACTCCAACCGATCTGATATCGGGCAGGGCAACGAAATAAAAAAATTGCGAATTTTTGATAAACGAAGTTTTTTCCATTTCCTCGCTTACTATCTGATCAGCGTGGCGCAGAGTATTAAGTTTTTTTTCGGTAACTTCGCCGATGATTCGGACAGCTAGCCCTGGCCCAGGAAAAGGCATGCGGTAGGTTATTTTTTTCGGCAAACCGAGTTCGTCGCCGACCTTTCTCACCTCATATTTATAAAGATCGCGCAATGGTTCTATCAGTTTGAAACCAAATTTTTCTGGCAGCCCACCGACATTGTGGTGGGATTTGATGACCGCTGTATGTTTTCCGCCTGAACTAAAACCCGAACTTACTACGTCTGTGTAAAGAGTGCCTTGTACTAACCATTTAACCTCACCAATTTTTTTGGCTTCCCGTTCAAAGATTTTTATAAATAAGCCGCCAATAGTTTTTCGTTTTTTTTCCGGATCAGTAATGCCTCTCAGGCTTTTTATAAATTCTTTTTTTGCATCGATTATTTTCAAATTCATCTTCATATGAGATTTGAAAGTTTTCCTCAAATTCTCAGTCTCTCCGCTGCGCATGAGGCCGGTATCGACATAAATGCAGGTCAGATTTTTTCCAATTGCCCGATGGACCATGGTGGCGGCGATAGCCGAATCCACCCCTCCGGAAAGCGCACAGACGGCCTTGGATTTTCCGATTTGTTTTTTTATTTGCGAAATCGAATCTTTGATGAAATTTTGCATTGACCAATCACGTTTTGCCTTGCAAATTCGTAAAAAGTTTTCTAGGATTTTTTTACCGTTCGTAGTATGAACTACTTCCGGATGAAATTGAATTCCATAAATTTTGTGTTTTTCGTCAGCCATGGCCGCGATCGGACAGTTTAGGGAACTGGCGATTTTCACAAAATTTTTCGGGAGCCTTACGACCTGATCACCATGCGACATCCATGTTAATTGAACGCTATTTAGACCCGAGAACAGGGGAGACTTTTTAGTGATTTTTATGGACGTTGGTCCGTATTCTCGCTTCGAGCCGGCTTTGACCTTGCCTGTCAGTTCAAAAGCCGTGAGCTGCATGCCATAGCAGATTCCTAGGATCGGAATGCCAAGCGTGTAGATTTTTTTATCGACGCGCAGCGCGTCACTGTCGGAAAGGTTTTGCGGCCCGCCGGAGAGAATGATGCCCTCCGCAGTTTTCAATTTGTCGAGCGAAATATTTGGTGCGACCAGCTCGGCAAAAACACCCAGCTCGCGGATGCGGCGGGTGATGAGGTGGGAATATTGAGAACCGAAATCGAGAACAAAAATCATGGAGAATTTCTAATTACCTAATTGATCTAATTTCTAAATAAGCACCAATGTCTAATTTGGGAAATTGGGATTGATCAATTTATGAATGTGGCCTCAAACGCCCATTTGGTGCACTGGGCAACCTCTTTGCTCGAGAGGATTTTATTTTTGATCAAAAATTCCTGCTCTTTATGGATGTTGGTGCGGTACATTTCCGGGCCATCGGTGTTGATCGTAAATCTGACCTTGTAGCGTTTGAATGTGCGAACGATGGTTTTTAGTTCAGCGGCATTTTTTACCACGCTGTTTCTAAGGTTTGAGGTCGGACAAATCTCGAGAACGATTTTTTGTTTGACGATCGCTTTCATAAGCTTTGGATCGCGAGCGGCCATAACTCCATGGCCGATCCGGTCCGGTTTTATTTCCGCAACCACGTAGCGCATTTCCTCCAGGTCGCCTTCTTCTCCAGTGTGTATAGTTACGCCCAGGCCGGCTTTTTTTGCTCTAGCGAACAGTGGCGCATGTTCCCTCATGGAAAAAGTTTTTTTCTGAGGTCCCGCAAGATCTATTCCGATGATGCCATTTTTGTATTTTATCGCTTTTCGGACAATGATTTCGTTCTGCTGATACGTCAATGTGCGGTCAATCATCAATATGATCCCAGCGCGGACCTGGGGATATTCCAGAAGAGCCTTATCGAGTCCCCACACTGCTGATAGGATGATATGGTCGAGGTCGCGTTCGCCGCCGCGATTTCTTTTCATCGGGTTAAAGCGCAGTTCCTGAAGCACCAGGTTATTTTTTCGATAACCCCCGCTGATGATGCTTTTCACTGATTCTTCGACTGCCTCAGGCGAGGATTGAATAAGCTCGGTCCAGTGGTAGAAATTTTTATCAAGATCAGTAACGCTGCGGTTTTTCTCGCCCGGATCGACTGTGATCATATCTTCAAACTCCCAGTAATTTTTTGTGGGGAGTTTTATCCCTTGGCGGTGGGCGATGGACCAGAGAATCGGCGGGTCAACAGCCGCGCCAAGATGGGTATGAAGTTCGGCTCTCGGGATTTCGGTTTTTTTCGGCATTTGAGTAAATTAAAAATTTTAAAATTTTACACTGTCACTTTGATCTTTGATATTTACATTTTTCATTAATAGTTGGGCGAACGCTTAATTATTGTTATAGAATGGGGGTGTGACTCTTTCAATCCGGCGTTGGTAATCTGGATAAACCTGGCGCATTCGGGCATGTCAGCAATGGTTTTTGCCCCAATATATCCCATGCCGCTCTTGATGCCGCCAGTGATCTGAAAAATTACGTCCGCAAGCTTTCCTTTGTATGGCGTGACCGCTTCGACACCTTCCGGTATATAGTTCTTTTCCGTCTTTTGGAAATACCGGTCAGAAGATTTGCCGCCCTGCATTACGCCAAGCGAACCCATACCGCGGTATGATTTAAACTCTTTGCCATTGATTTTGACAACCTTGCCTGGTGCTTCGGCTGTGCCAGCGAGCATGGAGCCAAGCATAACCGTAGAGGCGCCGGCCGCGAGTGCTTTTACAGCGTCGCCAGAATATTTGATGCCACCGTCAGCGATCACTGGAATGCCTTTTTTGCTTGCGATTTTTGCAACATCAAGTATAGCCGTGAGCTGCGGCACCCCAATGCCGGCAACAATTCTCGTAGTACAAATCGAACCTGGACCCACACCTACCTTGATGGCGTCAGCAAATTTTATGAGTTCGGCGGCGGCTTCCTTGGTGGCGATATTGCCGACGATGAGCTGCGCGCGAATCGCTTTTTTGATTTCTTTCGCGCCCTTCAGAGAGGCGATGTTGTGCGCATGAGCTGTATCTACGATAATCACGTCCGCGCCAGCTTTATCAAGGGCTTTGGCGCGCTCTAGGTCATACGCGCCTACCGCAGCACCAACCGCGATATCAGCGCGTTTCGCTTTTTTGACCATCGCGACCTGATCGGCAATGGAGCAATTGCGATGCAATACAGCCATCCCGCCGAGGTGGCCTAACGAAACAGCCATAGACGTCTCAGAGACTGTGTCCATGGCTGCAGAAAGAATGGGAATTTTCAGATTGATTTTGCGCGTGAGCTTTGTTTCGAGCGAGACCTCGCCTCGTACCACCCCAGATTCTCTGGGCTCAAGTAATACGTCGTCAAAGGTCAAACCTAACCGGTATTGAACGTCCATGACCTATTGTATACCATTGTGGCGAATTTCGCAAGCGATTTGTTTTGCGCTTTTGGAAGGAATTTTTTGACAAGTTTTTGCACGGCAGCTTTTTGTGATGGATCGTGTTCGATCAAAATCGTAAGATTTTGATCCTGAGCAGTGCCGAAGGGGTAGGTAGAAATTTGTTTGAACAAATCTCTATAATACTTTAGACTACCTTTGCCAGCAACGAGCGCATTTTTTGGTTCATATTTTAGATCGGGATTTTTCATTTGCTTTGGGGTGAGATAGGGGAGGTTAGCTAGAATAATCGAATTTTCAATTCTCAATTTCCAATTTTCAATCAAATTACAATTTTCAAACTTTATTTTTTTCAGAACATGATGCCTTCTTGCATTCAGCCTTGCGATCTTTAAAGCAGGTTTTGAAATATCTGTCCCGTAAAATTTTAGATTGCTTCGCCTGCGACTCGCAATGACAGCAATGGAGATTATGATTGCGCCGCTGCCTGTGCCAATATCAATTATGTTTTTGAATTTTCCAGATTTTAACAACTCCAAAGCCTTTTCCACTAAGATTTCTGTTTCTGGCCGAGGAATTAGTACATTTTGATCTACTTTGAAATCCAAGCCATAAAATTCCTTATGTCCCGTAAGGTATGCTACTGGCCAGCGATGTGATCGCTTCGCAATCATTAGTTTGTAATTGGTAGCTTGTAGTTTGGAAAGTTTTTTCTGCAGATTAGCAAACAACCAGGCTTTATTTTTTTTCGAGACATGCGACAAAAGCACCTCAGCGTCCAGCTGAGGCGATAGAGAATTTTTTTTCAATTTTTTGTCAGCCCAAATGAACGCCTCGCGGATCGTCATTTCTTTGCTTCAAGCATTCGCTTCTGATCCTCGGCAATGAGCGCGCCAATTACCGGCTCGATTTCGCCTTCCATTATCGTGGTGATCTGATTCCAGTTTTGGTTGATACGGTGATCAGTGACGCGGTCCTGAGGGAAATTGTAGGTTCTGATTTTTTCGCTGCGATCGCCAGTGCCAATCTGAGATAAGCGTTTTTCACGCAGTTCCTTGTTCTTTTTTTCCTGCTCGTGTTCGTAAACGCGCGCTCTGATAACCTGCATGGCTTTTTCCCGGTTCTGGACCTGGGAGCGTTCATCCTGGCACTGGGCCATGATGCCGGTAGGGACATGAGTGATACGGATCGCGGAGTACGTTGTATTTACTGATTGGCCTCCGTGCCCGGATGAGGTTGTGGCTTCGATTTTTAGGTCCTTGGGATCAATATCAAAATCTTTTTCCTCCAGCTCCGGTAAAACCGCGACCGTTACGGTTGAGGTATGAACCCGCCCCGATTTCTCAGTTTCCGGTACGCGCTGCACGCGGTGCACACCTGATTCGTATTTGAGGATGCCGTAAGCCCCACTGCCCCTGACCTCGCAGATCACTTCCTTAAATCCGCCGATGCCGGTGCGGCTGGAAGAGATAATATGAACCTTCCATTTTTTTGATTCTGAATATTTTTGGTACATGCGAAACAGCTCCGCGGCAAACAGGCCTGATTCATCACCGCCCGCGGCGGCTCGGATTTCCACGATCGCGTTTTTTTCATCCAGTGGATCGCGCGGCAGCATCAGAGAATCGATTTCCGCTTCCAGTGGCGGGATCTGGGTTTTGATCGCTTCGATCTCTTCTTCCGCCATTTTCGCAAACTCTGGATCACTGAGGAGTTTTTTGTTGTCTTCCATTTGATCCTGGAGCCTGCCCAACTCTTTAATCTTTTCTACGAGATCAGAGAGCTCACGCTCACGCTTGCCCAATACGCGAAGCTGCTCACCATCGTTTGCCGCGGAGAGCTTGGCCTGAATGCTGGCGTATTCGTCAAGAATTGCTTGGTACTGTTTGTCCATAAATAAAAAATCAGTGCTTTGAAAAACTTACTTAAGTTATTTTAGCACTGATCGGGTTATTTCTCGACTTTTTTGGCGGCTTTTTTTTCCGCTTTTTTGGCGAACTTGTGTTTCTTCGAGGAGTGAACCTTGGATGCGGCTTTGGCGATTTGAATGCGTTTCTGGAATTTCTCTACGCGGCCGGCAGTATCAACGAGTTTCTGTTTGCCGGTATAGAACGGATGGCAGGCGCTGCAAATTTCCACATGGAGTTCCTCGCGGGTGCTGCCAGTGGCAAAGGTATTGCCGCAAGCGCAAACAACTTTGGCTTCAGCAAAATAGGTTGGGTGGAGGTCCTTTTTCATATAAGTAGACGAATCATAACAAGGTCAGAGGGTTTTGACAAGGGTGTGCTCCTTGTTATGATTAGCAAAAGGAGGCCTATATGAAGACTCATGGTGTCGCACCGTCGATCCAAAAGATGTTGAGAGCGCAGAAATTTTCACTTTTTGACTCGATAGTGGACGATTCGGTGTCAGAAATCCCGGCCGAAAAACCGGCCAAGCAGATACCGGCGCGAAAAAGATCTAATGTTCCCGCCGCCGGTGTTTTGCACTCAGTAGAAAGAAAAAAGCAGTTTTTGGATATTCCAACGGCAGCGGAACTGGCAGGATTTTCTATCCGTCATTTTCGGCGGATCATGGATGACGACAAAATCCCGATCATGCAAATCGGCCACAAATTCTTCATTCTTGGACGCGATTTCAATAACTGGGAAGCTTCCAAGAAATCAACAAGCGGATCATCATGACCGAACGCAACTTAGGCCTCGCAAGAGACGAACATTATGTTCGTTTCCGCGAGGCCTGATTTAGTCAAAGCGTGGTTTGGTTCAACGCGGTTGCCGCGAAAGGGATTGACACTGCACCGATGAGAAATAATAATCCCATAGCTCCCGCAAACGCGCCGGTCTCGATTATTTCCGGGTAAAAGCAATACAGCACTAGTACCAGGAACGGAATCATCGTTCCCACATCCAGAAGAGCCAGGATGATTTTGAATTTTGCCGGCAGCCCGGTTTTTCATGTTTCCCAACCCGGCGCTTTTTGGCCGGCAGCGATTGCCTGTTCCTGGATCTGAATATATCTTCCTGTTCAAGAGGCGCAAATCCAAGGATTTGCAAATTTTTGAAACTGCTGTTATAATCTGAAAAGTATTATTAATCACACATTTCCTCCCGCCCAAATTTGCTATGCAAATTTCAGTCGGGCAAGCTGATTGGCCCCTGATTCATTACCCTTGCGAGGGAACTGAATTCGCTACAGTTGAGAGGAAAGAGGACAAAGGGAATAATGAATTATCCTACATTAGAAGAACTGCTCACCGCAGGGGTCCATTTTGGACATCTCTCTTCCAGGTGGAATCCGAAAATGAGTCGGTACATTTTCGCCACCCGGAACCGGATCCATGTTATCAATCTCGAGAAAACTCTCGAGCAGCTCAAAAAAGCGCTCGATTTCGTAAAAGCTACCGCCAGCGCGGGGGGTCAGGTTTTGTTTGTCGGAACCAAGCGCCAAGCCAAAGACGCGGTCAAAAAAGCAGCTCAGGCCTGCGGCATGCCATACGTAACCATCCGCTGGCTCGGCGGTACTTTCACCAATTTCAAAACTATCCAGAAAACCATCAAAAAGCTGGAGCGTTTGCAGAAACTGGCCGCGAGTCCGGATTTTGAGACTAAATACATCAAAAAGGAGCGTTTGCTTATCGAACGCGAGATTGCCAAACTGGCAAACCTTTTTGAAGGCATTAAGGATCTGCGAAAACTGCCGGAAGCGATTTTCGCAGTCGATATCAATCATGACAAAATCGCGGTCACTGAGGCCAGAAAAACTAACATCAAGGTCATCGGCCTCGTGGACACCAACTCTGATCCGGAAGGAATCAGCTATGTTATCCCTTCCAACGATGATTCTATCAAAGCGATCTCTCTGATGTGCGACGCTGTCGCTAGCGCGATAAACGAAGGTAAACTGGACGCGCCTGCGGCCTCCTCACCTCAGCCGAGCGTGGCCGTTCCCTCTCCCGCAAGGGGCGAGGGTAAAAAGGAAAATATCTAATGGCAGAGAAGATTTCCGCCGCCCAAGTCAAACTTTTGCGTGAACAAACCGGCGCTGGCATGATGGATGCCAAAGCCGCTCTCGCTGAAACAAACGGCGTTGTCGCATCCGCCATTGAGCTGCTGCGCAAAAAAGGCGTTCTCAAGGCAGGCAAGAAATCAGACCGCATCACCAAGCAAGGATTGATCCATGCCTATATTCACGGTGAAGGGCGCATTGGTGTGCTTTTGGAAGTAAACTGCGAAACCGATTTTGTGGCTCGCAATGAAGATTTCAAGGGATTGGTTCATGACCTGGCTCTGCATATCGCGGCCTCAAACCCTCTCTACGTTTCGAGGGAAGAGGTGCCGTCTGTAATGGTGGAAAAGGAAAAAAGCATTTATCTCGAGCAGGTGCAAATGAATCCGCCTAAGGCGGACAACATTATCGAAAAAATTGTGGAAGGCAAGCTTGAAAAATTCTATGAGCAGATTTGCCTCCTCGAGCAGCCGTTCGTCAAAGACAGTGATGTTACAGTCAAAGAGCTCGTGACCCAGAAAATCGCTACCATTGGAGAGAACATTCAGGTCCGCAGATTCACAAGATACGTCCTGGGCGAATAGCGTCAAAATTAAAATTAAATAGTAATTTTGGCCCGCATGTTTCTATTCATTCCGCAATTATTAATAGTGCTTTCCCTGGCCGGCATTATTTTGATTGTTTTGCGGCGCACGCCAGAGCTTCGGTTCCCAGTTCCGGTTCTTGTCAAAAATCTTGAGGGATTTTTGCAAAAATGGACCGCGCTAGGCTTCGAAAAGCTTTGGCTTTTTGTTTTAGAGGTAAAGGAAATCTCCAAAAAAACCAAGCCGCTTGGATTTTTGCCAAAGAGCCTGCCAAAGCTCCATTTGCCAGGACGGCCGCGCCTCAATATGTCTTCGTTTACCGGTCCCAAACCCGGAACCGCAGAGTTTTTCATTAAGCAAGGCGAGAAATCCTTAGCGGCCGGCGATCATTATAATGCGGAACAAAATTTTATTCGAGCCATAAAAAAAGAACCCCAGAGCGAGCAGGCTTTTGCTTATTTGGGCAAGCTGTACCTCGGGCAGGACAAAATCAGGGAAGCGATTGAGACTTTTCGTTTTTTGGTCAAGCACCATCCGGATAAAGGCCACTATCATGCCAGCCTTGGCCAGGCTTTTCATAACAGTAAGCAGTATGACAAAGCAATCGCCGCTCATGAGCGCGCGATAGAGCTTGATCCAAACAATCCGCGCCGCTATCTCAACCTCGGCATGACGCTCGAAGCAAAAAAACATTTAGAAGAAGCGATTCTCAACTATCGCAAGGCCGTTGATCTCGACGGAGACAATACGCACTATGTCATGATTCTTTCCGAAGCATTGGCGAAAAAGGGAGATAAAGATGAAGCGGAAATTCTTTTGGAAAAGATTCTGATGGTTGAGCCTACCAATCAGCATGCCAGGGAAAAATTGATGAGCTTAAAATATTGACTAAGAACAAATAACAATGAAAAAATTTCTCATTGCTGTTTTGCTCATAGTCGCCGTCACCGGCGTTTACGCGCTAACCATGAAAGACGAAGCGGCAGAGATGCGTGAGACAGAAATTAACAACGAAACAGATGACAACACTAACCATTCGCCGCCGCCAGATGGCGGACCGAACCCACAGCCAAACAAGGATGACATAGGTGATGTGGACCCTGCGCCGGCTGCAACCAAGACTTTTAACGTAACTGGCAGAAACTTTTCATTCTCCACAACTGAAATTCGCGTCAAAAAAGGGGATACCGTAATAATCAATTTTGAAAGCACAGATGGGTTTCACGATTGGGTGGTTGACGAGTTCAACGCCAAAACCGAGCAGGTAAATCCGGGTAAAAAAACCACTACACAGTTCATCGCGGACAAAACCGGCACGTTTGAATACTACTGTTCAGTTTCTATTCATAGAGCCGCGGGCATGAAAGGCAAGCTTATTGTCGAGTAACTGAGTAACAAAAAATTCCTCAAATGAGGAATTTTTTGTGGTGTCTCTATTGTACCAAGCTCGCACCTATTTTCAAAACAAATGATGTGGTGCGCTCCACGCGCGCGGTAATGTGAAATGTAATCGTACGTTCTAATACGAATTCCGTCACGGCTCAGCATCCGCTCCAGAACACGCTGGGAGCGTGTTCCTCCGCTTCTGCTGTTCCGTTCCGCCCTCGCCTCGCCACCACGCATTCTATTTTGATTTGGCGGGAGTTTTCTCTTTTTTTATTTTGTATGGTGGTGGCGGGCGAGGTCGGGTTTCTCCAAAGGAGAAACTGACGGAATTCTTAGTGCCAATTCGGTGGACTCGGTTTTGCCAAACTATTTTCTGGGGATATGGATTTGGCAAAACCGAGACTGCGTTTCCCGCCCGCAGAAAGGGGTCTGGGGAATGAATGCGGGCGGGTTCGTTTCGGATTTTTCGGCGACAAAACTTCAATTTCATAAAATTGAATAGAACCAGTTTTTGTAGTAAAATTGAATTATGCAAGGTAAAAGATACAAACTTTACTTAGCCTCGGGTATCCGACTGTGGACGCTCAATTTTAAGGATGAGTATTCGCCGTTTTTCAATAAAAAACTGGACTTGTTTCAACCTGCCCTAATTGATAACCAATATACCGGCGACCATAGAAAAATTCCCATAAGAATTGCTACAAAAGATTTAGGAGAAATAAACAAATGTGACGCAATTCTTGCATACATGAAAATGTATGATACGCAAAATAATGGCCCAGCAGGAACAGACAGCACATGGGAGTGCGGTTATGCTATCGGCGGCGAAAAACCGGCGATAATGCTTGTGGAAAATTTAGAACATCTTGATTACTATTCTGCTCAATGGATGGTGACTTTTAGTATAGGAGCAATTTTAACAACTAGTAAAGAAGTGGCAGATTTTGCAAAAGACCATGATAAATTTACTCACACAGCAATTCTTTACTGCGAAAATAAAGAACAATTTGAGAGTAAAATAATTGAGTATTTGGATAAATATTACAAATCGATTTACGCACGAGAAGGTATAATTAACCACTCTGTTGACGAAGAATTGCGAAAATATGCAAATAAATCAAATATTGTAAAAATTTTAGAAGAAAGCAAAAAATATGATACGCAAAGTGATTACGTTCCAAATACAAAAATTTTTGAATTGGAAAGGACAAAATTTGACACAACTTCCATATATCATCAAATTTGCGACTTAGAATTTGAAAGAGCAAAAACAGTCAAAAATATAATTGAAAATGATTTTGAAAAATTACTTCCATTTTTGTACCTTTCTATAAACAAATGCTTGGGTTGTTTTGAAAAAACAAAAAATATCAATGAAATTGCTGAAATAATCGAGTATTGGCTCAATATTCCAGCAAAAGAAATTGAGGGCAGAAAACAAGGAAAAAAGAAAACTCGCCCAACCATATTTTACGAACTCTACGACTTAGTAAGTCATCATATTGTCGCCTCACAAAAACTTTTCGGCAGAAATTTTGTTTATCAAGCCGGAGCAATTTTGGAAATTTATAACTGGCTAAATACATACGCTATTGATGATGCATTTGATAATTCCACAACCAGACAGGGAGAACAAACTTTACATGTAAAGTTTGAAAGTAGAAAAAATGCTTTTTTGTTGGGAGCGATTGGTCATTGTCTCTCACTTATTTTATTGTATGAATTGACAAAGGATAAAGAAGAAAATTCTAAACAATTACTTTCCTCTCTAAATAATGTTCAATATCTTATGTATTTAGGACAACATATTGATATTGATTTAACATTTGAAAACAAAAAAGCATTATCAAATTTTATTAAAGAGAATGATTTAGAATCTGCTCTAAAAAAATATTTTGATAGAATTTACGGCATTTGCGGAGCTTTCTATGAAGAAATTGGAAGGATGGCTGTAAAATCTACAAATGTTGGCGCACAATTTTTTAATCAAGACGAAGCTGAAAATGCTTGTATTTATATTGCAAAACTTTTCGGATTAGTTCAGATGATCAGAAATGATTTGGGAGATTTAATTTTTCCTGAAGAGTTACCAGATTTAAGTAAAGGCATGAAAGACACCTCTCACAATGATATTATGGAGGGAAAACTAACCTTGCCAATGATTTATACGATTTTTAACCTTTACACTAACCCAAAAGACAAAAATAAAATTATCAAATTTGTTGGCAATAAAAAGTTAAATCCCCAAGACAAACAAGAAGTCAGCAGAATAATTTGGGAAAGCGGTTCAATAGAATTTACAATGCAATTCGTTGAATATTATTCAAAATTAGTTAGAGAACAATATATAAAACATATTCACGAAACTCCAACAAGATTAAAATGGATTATAAAATTGATGGACATTACGCCACTCATAAACTTGACGTTTCGAAGAATGGCAATTAAAAATAAATGGCGAAAACTTGAGCCACAAATTTTGACTGAACAGTTGATAAGCGATATAAACAAAATTACTGAAAGAGAAACTTTTTTGGTCAACCATAAAGGTTAGAGTTGATTTCATCTTTGTCGCCGAAAAATCCGAAACGAACCCGCCCGCATTCATTCCCCAGACCCCTTTCTGCGGGCGGGAAACGCAGTCTCGGTTTTGCCAAATCCATATCCCCAGAAAATAGTTTGGCAAAAACGA
>Ga0209542_10001288_pt1 | contig 59160 bp, 76 predicted proteins | sample RifCSPhighO2_01_FD_184028 | JGI IMG/M metagenome (GOLD analysis project Ga0209542, IMG submission 184028) | Soil microbial communities from Rifle, Colorado - Rifle CSP2_plank highO2_0.1 (SPAdes) (version 2) | ecosystem: Environmental > Terrestrial > Deep subsurface > Rock core/Sediment ...
GGCGGGAATTGGCCCCGGGCCTATGGGGGATGGGGAAGGAAAAGGAGAAGTTCCACCAGCCGGCTGGGCAGTGAGCGGTGGGGGTGTCTCGGCTGTGCCAGAGGCCGTGGCGGGCAAAGATGATGGGGGGAGCCAGTGGTATTCTGTGGGAGCATAAATGGCCTTGATAAAGGCCATTATCCACTGAGTAAAACTACGGCCCTGGATGGGGACGAAGGCCATCATGACTCCGGTAAGGGCGCTTAAAAACACCAGCGGGTAGCGGACGATAGAGATGATAGGGAGCTTGAAGATGATAAGACCGATGAGGGCTCCGGCGGCCAACTGTAAAAATTGCTTGAGGGTCATGTCGCCGACGAGGCGGAATTCGTAGGAGCTGATATTTTGGGGAACGGGATGCTGGTCCATGTGACTTAACTCTAGCTCGTGAAGCTGAGAATTCAAGGTGCCGGATTTTCACAGAGGTATAAATCGACTGGCCTATAGTAAGGGTGGTGAAGGTAGCGGGAGACTGGTATAATAAGATTATGCCCAGGAGTTCAAATATGACTGCAATATCGGAGACAAAAAGTAGCGGGAGAATCGAGCATGCGGGTGAATTTTTGGTGGGGGAGACAAGGTTTTCTAATAGGTGGGGCAGACCTACGGCTGAGTTATATGATAAGGTGATTCGGGATGAGGGGGAGACGGTTGCTGGAGTAGGCGTGGATGAAAATGCTCTAGCAGATACTTTGGGTAGAGTGATTAAAATGGGGGGAGCGGAAGAAGCGGTGAGGACGATGGTTGAGGTGGTGCTTGAACAAGTTGAGTCTGGAGATTTGGGAGACAGGGGGAAGATAGCTGAGGCGCTGACAGTAAATGCCGAAAGAGTTGATGCCGCGGTAGTGCAAAAGATTCGGACACAGAATCCAAACGCTGTAGTAGAAGCAAGGGGTGTGGGTGGAATTTGGGCTTTGAAGGAAGCGGCGAGATTGGAAATCAGTGGTGACCCCGGGGTCGACGCAGTTTTGAAAGAAAGGGCTGAGGCGTTTTTGGGGGAGCCGAGTGTGGATTGGACTAAGGTGGCGGTGTTGAAGACCAGTCGACCAGATATTTTGGGAGTGATCAAAGATGCGGCCGAGGCAAAAAGAGTGATAGGTTTTTTGGTGGGGGCATTTACTTTGGATGAACTGTTGGAAAAGCTACCCGGAGAAGGAAAGAAGGAAGAACCAAAGCCCGGGCCGGCGGCGGAGGCGAAACCTGAGGAGCCCAAAGCAGAAGATGAAAGAAGCGAGAGGCAGAAGGCGGATAAATACGGAAATGTGGCGTATGGAGTGTTGAGGCAGAGGTTGCAGACAGGAAAGAATGATGGAGGTGAAGACTTGACTTTTGACGAGGCAAATTGGATGAGAGAATCGGCAAGGTTGAGAACGGAAGAGGCTGGCGAACTAGAAGTGTTTGATGTGGCTCCCAGTATTTTGACTAGCAGGCTTAAAGCAAGTGCGGACAGGCAGAATTACCAGCAAGTTGTTGAAGAAGCGGCCGTGTCGGTAGAGCAGCACGCTCAAGCGACAAACAAATATGGGGAAAATGATTATTTGAGGGGGGCAGCGGGAGACGCGGTGAGGGCGACGAGGTTCCTGGCGGAGGCGGAGTTGGCCGGGAGACGGCTAACTCCAACGGAACGACAGACGCGGGGTGTGCACTGGGATCCGAGGTTGCCATGGACGCAGTTGATTGATCATGAAACAGACGAGCAGAAGGAAGAAAGATTAGCAAGAGAGCGGATGGAGCATGAGAGACAGCTAGCCGAATTGCAAGCCAAGGGATGGGATCTAGAGACGTTTAATCAGGCGAGGGGACAAATGTCTGCGGAGGAACGGGAGTTTTTGGATAGGGGGACCGCTGATCAGCTGCTTGATCTGTCGGGAAGACTGCTGGCCCAACTGGATGAGGATGAAGTGAGGGCCAAGAGAGCGGCGACGGTGATGGAGTATATTTTGACCAAACTGCCTAAGGATTTGAGTCGGGAGGGAGCCCATGAGACGTTGACATTTGTAACAGATAGACTGAAGTTGTGGAAATTTGGAAGCGCCTTTGACGCTTTTCAAGATAACACCAACGAGGATAATATTGAAGCACTCATTAAGTTGAGCAAGAGTGAGAGTATATTTTCGGGATCGGAAGGGGCGAGGCGATTTGACAGACTATCGACTGTTACGCGGCCATACAGATTGAGATTGGAGGACAGCGCAAACTATTCGGAATATCTAGCGGCAGGAACACCTGAGGGGATAAAGAAGGCTTTTGACGCGGTGGGGAGGGAGCTGGGCTTGGTGGACGCGAAGGGCGAGGTGAGAAGTCTGGAAGTGGCGACTGTACTGAGGATGATGAAAGTGAGAGGCAGGGAGGCGTTTTTGTGCGGGAGGAGGAGGGAAATGGGGGGAGAAGAGAGGAGGCTGTTTAGGGTCAAGGGGGATGGATGGAATACTTTTGCGGGAATGATGAATTACGGTGAATACATGGCGGCGAGGGGGTTTATTGGGAATGGAGATAGGAAATTTTACAATTTATTGGTGCCCGACTATGACTCTTTGCATTACAAAGAGAGAGGAAAAAGGATGATTTTGGACAAACTCAAAAGGGAGAGAAAGAAGTGGGACGATGCGGCTGATTTCCCCAGAGCGTTTCAGGGAATGAGCGGAGGGGAGCAGAAGTTTTTCAGGGGGATATTTGCAGATGACTTGGGTGAAGTAGTGCCGACTGACGAAAAGGGAAGAAGGGGGCCGGAGTCTGAAGCGTGGGGGTTGGTGTCGTATGATAACTGGCTGACTGTGGTTAAAAATGGCGTGCTGACTAAAAAAGCAGTGACGGAGTGGCAAGCCGCACCAAGTTTGAAAACTTACGGGAAGGTGCACGGGGGATATACGCATGCGTTTACCAGATTTAAAAATGTGGTGATGACGGTGAGTGGTGGGGAGGATGAGATTTATCCCATTTTCAGGGAGGAAATACTGACCAGGATGTTTATAGAGACGGTCAAGAGAGCGAGAACGGATTATCGAGAAACGAAGAAGGAGGAAATGCCAGACGCGGAGTTGAGAAATGGGCTGAGAGACTTTGTATTTACCGCCGAACAGGTGAGCGATTCAGAGAAAGCATTTAGGCAAGTATTGATGACGGAGGCGGGGTTGGGAAGTGTGCGGGGGACAGTAAAAGCTGTGGCGGGCATGGGCCTTGATATTATAGGCTTAATTACTTCTGAAGCGGGAGTAAAAGCGGGGGGAAGAAGGAGATAAGAGAGGATTACTCAGTGCTGGAGCCGCTGCCTCGGGAGGTGGAAGAAGTACTGCCGCCGGCGAAGCGGCCGCGGACCCAACCGGCGGCTCTGCCGGGGAGGGACCCATAGGCGCCCATGGCGGCGGAGGCACCGGGGATGGAAGAGTGGGCGGTAGTGGATGTGCGGCCGGCCAGAAGCGCAGAGGTAGCGAGGGGGATGTCGAGATCGGAGATGGAGCCGAACGAGAAAGCCTTGAAGGCTTTGATGGTCTGATCGACGGACGTGGGGATGATGAGAAGGATGACGTAGCCGATGATGACAGCGAACATGGGACCGTCGAAGATGGGGCCGGGACTTATAAGGGGGAGTTGAGGCAGAGAGCTGGCGTCGAAGCTGAGGTTGGGGGCGGGGGCTCCGGTGGTGGGAAGAATGGAGGCCAACCAGTTGGTGAATGTCCCGGTCCCGAAAGGACCGGCGGCGAGGAAGAGCATGGAGAGCAGAAAGAGGAGAGGGACGACGAAGAAGACAGCCGCATGGCCGATAACATTACGCATCCAAGAGCCGAAACCTGACTGGGAAGTGGGAATGAGGCCGGCCAGGATTTGGAAAGGGCCGGAGATAATGTGAATAAGGAGCATGAAATAGGCGCGAACGACGGCAATGAGAGCTCGGAGCATGAGGATGGCAAAAAGTATGGGAAGGATTATCATGCCGCCGGGAAGGATGAAGCCAAGCAGAAGAGAGGCGGGAAAGTTGATGACGTTGTAGTAAGCCCAGATGCCACCGAAGCTGCCGGTAACGTAAAAGTCGGTGACGACGGCGGCAGAACTTTGGAAGAAATCGTATGGGGCGGTGTCGATGAGATAAATGACGAGTGAAAGAGAAAAGTAGACGAGGTCGATAACCAGTCCGGCAAGAGCGTAGGAGAAGGTGATAGCAAGAAGAGAGGTAATAATTTTGGGAATCATAAGCTGGAGGGTGACGGCGGTCTGGGGGTTGATGCGGACTCTGAACATGACCATGAAACCGGCTGCCACCAGAGCAATGATCATTAAGAGATATGTGGCATTACGTGAGGCGGTCCATAAAGCTTGAATGGTGCCGGTGAGGGTGGTGTAACCAAAACCCTGGGCATGAACGGGCATGGCGAGGCCGAAGCTGGAGAGAGCTCGAGACAGAGAGCCGACGAGGGAGATTTGATTGGATTGCATGAAGGCGAAGGCTTGGCCCATATGGCCAGCTATACCTTGCTGAGCCATCTGCTGTTGAAGGGGAGCACCGGCAAGGGCGGGATTTATGACGCCGAAAAAGGTGTTGAAGAAGAAGGCGGCAAGAGAATTGATAATCCAATTGATCTGGGCGTAGGTGTAGCGCTCGCCGAAAATTTCGTTGGGGTCGGTCGGGGAGAAGACTTTTTTGGAAAACTGGCAGGGGCTTTGGTTGAACCATTCTCTGTCTTGAGTGGCGAGAGTGAGGGCGTTGATTAATCCGGGGAAGACACTTAGAGGACCGGGGTTTTGAACGGTGGTGGTAAGAACGTCACAAAGGCCTAATAGGCCAACGCCGGAAGCGGAGGCCCGGGGAGGGGAGGCCAGGGCGATGACGGGCAGGAAGGTGGAGAATAAGGCTACCGAGAGGAGGAATTTTTTGATGGCAGGGGACATGAATAATTAGAGTATAGCAACTATGCACATAAGAGCAAGAGTTGGGTTTGAGGGTCAGAGGCCGACGCCGTTGGACCAGCCGCATTGGGTGACGTCTAGGACGTTTCTTTGGTAACAGCGCGGGCCTTGCTGAATGCCGGATTTGAGAGGATCGTCGGTGCAGGTGAAAAGGACGGTACAATAAGAACAGGATTCCTCGAGCATGCAATAGCCCAAGTACTGGCGGGCGGCGGTGACGATATCGGAGCTGGACCAGTTGGTGCAGGAGTTGCCGGTGGAGGTTCCGCCGCGATTGAGGGTGACTTCAGAGCAGGTGGTGTAGGGGTAGCTGGTACCCACTCTCTCGGCAGACATTTTGGCGGCGGCGGCGAGGGTGGCGTCTAAGAGGTTACAACGGTTGGGGGTGCGGCCGTCGTTGATGCCCATGGCCGTGAGGGCCTGCTGGACTTGGGGGATGTAGGAATCAAAGTAGCGCTGAATCCAGTTCCAAGGGCCGGTGGCGATGGAAGGGGAGGCGTTGAGACAAGAGGTGTCGGGAGTACAGCCAGGACCGACGCCGGAGGCGGTCAGACTTTCCGGCCAGAGGCCGGAGGAGTTGAGCTTGCCTTCATTGTAGAAAATGGCGATGAGCAGGCTATAGGGAACTTGGAAGTAAGTGGAAGCGGCCAGGAAGACGTTATCCATGGTGGAGGAGGCGAAAGAATAGCCGCAAGTGCGGCAAGAGGTATCTTTGGGATAGTTTTGCAGGGCGGTGATGGTGGCCGCAGAGGCGGGATCGGCGGCATTGCAAAAGAGAGCGCCGGAACCGAAAGAAGCGGAGCCGAAGCCCTGGGGGCGGAAATAGCGCTGGAAGTTTTTATTGTCCGAACCGGCCCCCAGCATGTAGTCGAAAAGACTGCCCAGGTGTTTGAAAAAGATGGCTGGGGTGTCCGTGCCGGAGCCTGCGGCGACGTCGGGGCTGTCGGGTTCGGTATGGAGGGCGTCGCTGGAGCCGACGGCAGAGATGCCGATGGCGGTACCGCCGGGCAGAGTGGAGTTGTTTTGGGCAATGTATTGTTCGTCGTCCAGACCATCGCAGGGAACGATGGCGCCGGTGGCGTCTGTGCATACTTGTTTGGGGACAAAGTGGCGAAGGAGAGAGTCGGAGGCGGCGACCAGACGGTAGTAGATGCGGTCGATGAGGGGAGTTTTGGTGAAGACGGAGACGCGGCCTTCGGTGGGCAGGTCGATGGTTTGTTCCTGATTTACGACGCAGTGGTAGCTGTCCTCCCATTCGGGGGGGTAGGCGTTGAGGCCAAAGTATTTACAGCGCAAGCTGGGACAACACCCGCCGCGAGGGGAAACGGTGGGATCACATTCGTCCCCGTCGGCAGTACAGTCATTGGGCCAAAGTGAAGGGATGTAGCGGAATTGCTGGGTGTAAGTAAGGTTGGCGGTGACGGTGCGGCCTAAGAGGGAATCGCCAGGGGCGATTTTGACATCGGTAAGACTACAGCGCTGGTCGTGGTTGGTGTAGAGCGGGGCAGGAGCGGGGGCGGCGGTGCTGGCGATTTGAGTGTTTCTGGTTAGTTGCCCGGTGAGGTAGTCCCAGAATGGCGGTTCTTGATGGTCGCTGATAGTTTGATGGGTAGTGGTGAGAGTTGTCAGGGAATCCAGGTCTTTGGGCTGGCCGATTTTGCGGACGAGATGAGAAAGGAAGTTGCCCAGGCGCATGCCGGAAAAATAGAGACGGGGATCGGTGTTTTCGGGGTGAGCCAGGTCGGGGGTGATGGTGAGGGCTATGGAGCTGGCGCCGGTAGTGTTGGGATAAACTTTGCCGCCGGCATTGTTGCTGGGTCCGGTGAGTTGGGGAGCACAGTAGGGCGATGAAGCACCCAACTCGCAGGCTCCGGGCTGTTGTTCCGGGATAATACCGATGGTGATTTCGCTGGTGATATCTTCGAGGGAAGAGAAGGGAATATATTTAAAAAGTTCCTGCCAGGCATTGCTGAGGCGAACATCTCCCTCTACTATATAATTGTGGTAACTATCGTTGATGGGGCCGCCGATAAGGGCGTTTCGAATGTTGGTTTGAATGACGCGGGGAAGGAGTTTTTTGAGAGGCCCGGCGTAAGTCAGGAAACGGTCGATGGAGCCTGTGCCCGAGCCGGTAAAACAGGAAGAGGCGTGCGCGCCGGGGCCCATGAGACCAGCCTCGAAGCCGGGGGCCTTGAAACTTACCAGGCCCCAACCTTTCATGAAATAGAAGATGTCACCGGCGCCGGGGCCGGAGATGTTTCTGATTTCTATGAGGTCATTCGGATTGGTAATGCCGGTGCAGAAAGTGAAGCTATTGGCGGGCCAGTAACCCGTAAGCTGGAGCGTGGTCGAAGTGGCGGTGGGATAGCCAGTGAGATTGGAAAGGGTGCAAGCAACTAAACTGTCCCTGAGGACTGCTTCGTCACGGTCGATGGGAACGATTTGGAAAGCGCGGGTCCAGGAATCGCCGACTTTGGCGGAGCCGGGAGTCCATTCGCTGCCAAAGCTGTAGGATGTGCCAGACCGGGCGACGGAGTTGGCGGCTTCGTGACCATTGGTGCAGTGGGCGGGGGAGAAATTAAGGGGGGCCCAGCTGGTGTCTTCCTGACGGCCGATCGGGGGAAGATTGATACCGGGGGCGAAGGCGTTGAGGTCGAGATAGAACTGTTCGTAATTGGCATTTTTGTACATGCGGAAATAGTCACGACCGGAGACGTCTGGTCGATCTTCGTAGTGAATGGTTTCGCCCGTGCTTAAATCGTGATCTGGACCGCCGCGGCCATCGAGGTACTCAGGAAGAGCGATTTCGGTGCCGGTGCCAGGCAAGGCCGAACCGGGGAGGGGGGAGGCGGCGGCGGCGGGGATGGAAGTGTCCAGCCAATAGGGGTTGGTGCCGGAAAGATACCAGTTGAGGTAGTTGTTGACCTTGGTGGCATCGTCTAAATAATCCTGGGTATTGCTGATGACGGGGAGGCTGGCGTTTTTGAGGTCGAGAGTAATTTTGAAACCGGCACGCTTGGCGGCGCAGACTTCGCAGGCGGTGGGGGATAGGGGATCACAGAAGGCGCAACGATATAACTGGTCGGTGTCGGTAATACTGTCGGGATTGTTCCAGGGGTAGAGAGGTAGAGCGGCGATTTCGGCATTGCTCATGTATTTGGGAAACTCATAGGTACCCTGGGCATTTACGCTGGTGCCGCAGGAAAAAGATTGGTAAAGGGAGCCTTGCCAAGCCTCGGGCTGGGACTTGGGAATTAGGGGATCGCAGGGAGAGCCGGGGTAGGGGCGCAGTGGGTGAAATTCGGGGTAGGTATTTTTGTAGCAGGGCCAGTACTTGAGGGGGGGGTCAAAACCCATGGTGCGGGGGTCGCGGACGGAGTTGAAGATGGGATAAGTGCCGCCACCCGGGCCGGTACCGCCACCGGGGGGTGGAGGGATCGGGGTGGGGGGGGGAGAGGTTGATTCGCAACAATATCTACCAGCATCGCAGGCGAGACTGCCGGTGAAATCATACCCTGATATATAGCATTCGACTTGGGCGGGAGCACAGAAATTGTTGGGGTTGGCAGTAAGACAGGGATTGGCGGCGAGAGCGGGGCCGGCCTTGATCAAGGTTATGGCGGGCAAGAAAAGAAGGAACAGAAGAAGGCGCATGAAATTATTATATACTAGCAGCCGCTGCCCCAGCAGATGTTGAACGTACCGATGCCGGTGATGCCGAGAAAGGAGGCAAAGAGATTGAGAATGGCCCAGGCGGAGACGGAGAGAATGAGGCCGAAGAGGGCGTAGGTAATGGTATTTCGAGCTCGGGCTGCGCCTTCTTTGTCTCCTCCGGCCATGAGATAGTGGTAACCGCCGACGACGAGCATAACCACGGCGGCGATGCCGGCCAGGCCAAGGATGACGGAGATAACTTGGGAGAAGACGCCTTCAAGGGCGGAGAGGGGGGCGGGATCTTGAGCGTGAACAGAGAGTGGAAGAGTAGAAGAGTAGAAGAGTAGAAGTAGAAATGTTTTTTGGAAGCGGGACATGTGATTTTAGTTTAACAAGGGGAGGAGAAAAAAACCACCCCGCTTGATGGGCGGGGGGTTTTTGTTTCGTCTCGCCGGTTTAGATATTGGTGATATTGAGCGAGAGCAAATCGAGACCTAGGAAGGCCTGGACGAGGGCAAAGAGCGCGAATACAGAAAAGACGATAACCAGCCCAATAAGGGCGGCGGTAATTCTTTTTCGGGCTTTTTCCGTGCCTTCTTTGTCTCCTCCGGCCATGAGCCATTGGATACCTCCGATGAGAAGATAGAGGAAGGCCATGACGCCTGCGGCTACCAAGACCAGGTTGACGGCCGCACCAATGACGCGGCTGAGATCCCAGGTGGCTACTGAAGTAAACTGCCCCGGGACGGTGATGTTAACTTTATTGATTTGGGCCAGGACCGACAAAGGTGAGACAGCTAGGAGGCCGCCGAGAGCGGCAGTCGCACCGACAAACTTTTGTAGTTTAGTCACTTGTCTCACCTCCTTTCAATAAAATAGGATGAATTAAGGATACTATAGAGAGATGGGTAGGTCAAAGTCAATGGCTAGAGAGTGGGTATGTTGAAAGAGAGAAGGTTAATGCCAAAAAGGGAACTGACGAGGGTGGTGATGGCAAAAACGGAAAAGAGGAGGACGATGCCCACCAGGGAATGAAAGATTCTTTTGGCGGCTTTTTGAACGCCTTCCTTGTCTCCTCCGGCGGTAAGATACTGGACGCCGCCGGTTAGAAGCATGAAGAAAAAGATAACAATGCCGGAGATGAGGCCGATTTGGATAAGCTGACCGATGAATGTCTGGAGGGTGGTGGGACCGGCTTGACTACCAAGGTTGCCCCGCAGAGCGGGGTTGACAATATCGGGAGAAAGGGGTTGGGCCATAGGGTTATTGGGGAGTGAGGTTGTTAATAATGCTTAACCCGAGAATGTCTATCCCAAATACCAGGCCGACGATGGAGATGAAAGCATAGGAAAGAATGACGATGAGCAGGCCGGCCGCGGCATGGGTAATGCGTTTGCGGGCGCTTTCTAAGGCCTGTTTGTCGCCGCTGCTGCCCAGCCATTGTAGGGCTCCGGCGAAGACTTGAAAAATAAACCAGAGACCGGCGGAGACGGTCAGAATGCCGATGACGACGGAGATGATGGCGCCGAGTTTACCAATAGCACATATGATGCCGCCAGTACAGCTACCCGCATTGGAAACGTTTCCTATTCTCCCGATACCCTCGAAAGAGGGAAAGGTGACGGTGGCGGCGAGGGGGCTGGCCATAAATTTAGGGAGTAAATATTCTGGGAGTGATAAGAATAGAGGCGTCGCCAAAGATCATGTAGCCAAAAATCATGGCCAGTACAAATGACCCGGCGGTGATGAGAAGACCGACTAGAGACATCCAGATTTTTTCCCAGGCCTTGCCGATGGCTTTGGGGTCGCCCCCGGCGGACATGAACATGTAGCCGGCAGAAATGAGGTTCCAGAGGGCGTAGAGGCCGGCGAGGACGATAACAAATTTGACCAGAGCGCTTAGGATGGCGAAGAGGCCGGAGCCTTGGTCACTGGCAGTGAGGGCAGCGGGGCCGCCAATTTTGCTGAAGGGATTGGTGATGGGGCCGAATTGGAAGATCATAGGGCGGGGGTATTGATAAGAGTTTGGTCTCCGGTCAGCTGAGCGCTGATGATTTGGAGTATAAAGTAACTGGCGACGACGAGCAAGAAGCCGATGACTCCGTATGTTAAGGCGGCGCGGGCTTTGGCGGCATCTTGGGGGGAGGAGTTTTGGCCGGCCCCGACTATGAGCTTGAAACCGCCGAAGAGAATGAGAAAGAAGAAAATGATGCCGGCTAAGATGATGACGTTGGGGAGAAGGGCGGAGATGATGGCGCCGGGGGTAGTAAAACCGGCGGCGTCGGGGTTGTAGAGGAAGAAAGAGGAGGGGATGTTGACGGCAAAAGTTGAGAGAGTAGAAGAGTGGAAGAGTAGAAGAGTGTAAGTGATAATTTTTTTCATACGATGTTGAGGCCGAGGATAACTTCTAGGATTTGGGCGATAAAGAAAGCGGTGATGACGACAATTAAGCCGATGAGGGCGTGGGTGAGAGTTTTGGTGGCGCCTTGGATTTTGGCGGGGTCGCCGGCGGCGGTGAGGAAGGAGAAGCCGGCCATGATGAGCTGGACAAAAAAGACAAAGCCGGCGCCGATGATGGCGTATTGGAGGAGAAGGGAGGCAAAGACGGTGGGGAGACCGGTGGGGTTGGTGAAACGGGTGGGGTTGTAGATGCCGGAGATTTGAGCGAGATGTGGCATGTTATTGGTTAAAACCGAGACCCTGGAGACTTAATACGGTGACGCCGATAAGGTTGAGAAGGACGACGGAAAGGGCGATGAGGGCCAGACCGGAGAGGGCGGCGGTGAGGAGTTCTTGAGAGGCTTTGATGCGCTTGGGGTCGCCTGAAGCCATGACCATTTGAATACCGGAGTAGACGATGAGCAGAAAGGCGATGCCGCCGCCGATACCCACGGCCCAGCGCAGGATCTGGTTTACAGTCTCTTTGCCGGTGACATTGAGACAACCGAGGGCGGTTTTGATCTGGGTCTTGCTGGAATCACACCAAATATCGGCGGACGGCCCAACTAGGGAGGCTTGGCAGCCGGAGACGGTGCTATTGCAGACGGCAGAACTGGTGACGGATGAACAAACAGAGGGAACAGGGCTGTATCCGGTGGAAGAATCACAGTTTTGGGCACCGACCGTACAAGAAGTGCCGTCCCATCTACAGGTAAATTGTTGATTTCCGGGAATTGGAAGACTGCATTCAGACAACGAGTCACAACACCAAGTTCCTGTTCCGCAATCTAAACCCGAGTCGCAAGCACCAGTTGACGGGTTACCAGGAAAACAACCGGCGAGGGAGGGGGGGGGAGAGAAGGCGATGAATAATGACATAATCCCGATCCCCAATAGTACTTTCTTAAAGTTCTTTTTCATCTCCAGATTAGTTTAGCATAAAGCTAAGCTGGAGAATATAAGTTAAAATTAGCGGGTGAAGAAGAAAATTTTTTTCCTAGCTGCTTCTACTTTTCTACTCTTTTTTTCTTCTACTCTTGCGGGCGCGGAAGAATGTGATAATCCGGGGGGGTTGACCGATACTGTAAAAATCGGACAGTGTATTGGCAAGTACTCAGGGGTTTTGGACGCGATTTCCAAGGCGAATACCACCAACGCCAGAGAACTGGCGAGTCTGAATGCGCAAATTTCCAACCTCAAGGTACAGATTGGATCTTTGGAAAAACAGCTGGAGAAGCTGGGGGGGCAGATTTTTGAGCGGGAAGTGAAGATCGGGGTAAAAAACGAGCTGATGGCGGCAAAAATACGACAGGACTATATTAGGAAAAGAGAGCAGTCGATGTTGGTGACGCTTTTGGCGTCACAAACGGCCCAGAAATTTTTCCAAGACATTGCATATCGAGAGAAGCTGGCGGGGATGGACCGAGAAACGATTGGGCAAATTTCGAGTGAGGTGGTGGAATTGAGGGGGCAAAGTGAAAAGTTGAGAGTTAATAAGGATAGTCTGGCCGGGTTAAAGACCAGGGTAGATAAGCAGGCCCAATTTTTGGCCGGGGAAGTGGAGAAGGCAAATAAATATGTGTCTGATTTGAGCAGCAAAATATCGGCGCTGTCGGCACGGCAGAAAGAACTGTTGGCTGAAAGGACGGGAGTGTTTGCAACGACGGTAGGGGATGTGCCGTTGGCGGATGATCCGAATGCCCGGCCGGACTATAACCCGGGGTTTTCGCCGGCTTTTGCGGTTTTTTCTTTTGGGGCGCCGCACTTTCGGGGGATGAGCCAGTACGGGGCGTTTGGGCGAAGCAAAGCCGGGCAAAATTTTAAACAAATTTTGGAGGCGTATTACGGGAATGTGGAAGTGAGGAAAGTGGGTATGCCGGGGACGATAAGGACGAGTGCGGGGACTTTGGCGTTTGAGGGACGGTATTTGCGGGGGATTGCGGAAATGCCAACGCGGTGGGCGGATCAGGGCGGACATGAGGCGCTCAAAGCCCAGGCGGTGGCGGCGAGAAGCTATGCTCTGGCATATGTGGGCTGGCGGGTGAGTAATCAAAATGCCGGCGGAAGTATTTGCACGACTGAGGCGTGCCAGGTGTATTCGAATAGTAAAGCGGATAATCCGGGGCGGTGGGGAGACGCGGTGAGGGAGACGGAGGGGGAGATACTGGTGAGCCGGGCGAGCGGAGAAGTGGTCAACGCCTGGTATGCCAGTACTTCGGGTGGGTACATGGACAGTTATACGAGTTTGGGACACGCCACGCCGGGGTTTTGGGATACAACGTCGGATTGGACGAGATGGGCCGAGGGGGCCTGGGAAGTGAAGGGGGGGTCGCCTTGGTTTTACAAGGGGTGGTACAGGTCGAGGTCGGGAAAAGCTTGCGGGAGGAACCACCCTTGGCTGTCGATGGATGAGATGGCAGATATTGTAAACGCGGCCATAGTTGTGGGGGGCGGGGGAGACACGAGCGGCATTTTGCCGGCGGATGCGAACTCTTGCTCGGGGGGAGGGAACGGGTGGAGCAGGGAGAGGATGGGGGTGGAGGCAGATAGGTGGGGGGGGAGAGTAACAAATATATCCAGTATTTCCATAAAACACGGAAACAACGGACAGACAAATCAGGTGGTGTTGGGGACAAACCGGGGGGAAGTGGTGATTTCGGGGGCAAATTTTTATCGGGCGTTTAACTTGCGGGCGCCGGGAATGCTGAGCCTGAAATCATATTTGTTTAATGTTGAGAGAAAGTAGTAAAATTCTAAGCACTAAATCCGAAATTCTAAACAAATTCTAAATTCGAACTTTAAAACCAGAAAATTGTTTAGTGTTTAGATATTTTAGAGTTTAGGTTTTTTGGTGTATGCCTGATATTTATCAAGCAATGGAAGAAGGTAGGATTGAGGAGCCGCCAAGGCCAAGGGAAAAATTGGCGCAGAAGTATGATCCGAAGCCGATGATAAAACAGGTGCTGGAAAAGTGCGGGGAATGGCCGAGGCAGGCGATGATGGGGGCGTATTGCGTGGCTCCAGGAAAGAGATTTATCAATGAGCAGGAAGACGAGGAGATAGTACTACTGCTGCGGGCGCATCCCATCACCACTATAAAGTGGCTGTTTTGGGCGGGGATATTGCTTATCGTCCCGGTAGCTTTTGAGGCGACAGGAATATTTGGAAGCTGGCCGGCGGGGGTGGTATTGGTGGGGAAAATGCAGTGGTACTTGATGGTGTTTGCTTTTATAATCCATGAATTTTTGAAGTGGTATTACTCGGTGTTTATTGTGACCAATGAGCGGGTGGTGGACATCGATTTTGTTAATTTCTTAACTCGGGTCGTGTCTTACACCAACCTGAACCATATAGAAGAGCCATCGATGGTGGCGGGGGGATTATTTAAGTCGATATTTAGGTATGGTGATGTGTTTGTGGCTACGGCGGCGGAGGGGCAAACGACGGAGGGACGGGGAGTGCCGTATCCGAATCAGGTAATCAGGATTATTTCTGAGCTTTCCGAAGAATTGGAAATAAGGAGAGAGAGGGGGGAATGATGGAGGCATTCCTGACAGGCTTAAGCGTAGAACTTGTGATGAAATTTTTGATAGTGGGAGGGATGGTAATGTATTGCGGGTTTGGGGTGGTTCTTTTTATGGAGGCTAAGGTGATGGCGGAGACTTTTGATTCAAGAATAGGAAACCTTGGGAAAATGGCGGCTTTGCTGCATTTGGCTTTGGCTGTGGGGCTGGTGGCTTTGGCGGTGGTGATTTTGTAAGTGAATGGCTCCGGCGCCATGGAATTAAGTTTTTAGCTGTGGATGTATACTGGAATAATGGAAGTTGGGAAGATATTGGGAGGGGGCGGGGAGGAGATATGGGGACAGGTGCATGACTTTGGGGATTTGACGGTGGTGATGACGCTGGCGGGAGGGGCTGAGATGGGACGTGAGGCGCTGACTCGGGTACGGGAGTTGTACCACGGTGAGGGAAGTTTGGAGGAGAGAATGAAACGGGCGGCCGGGGTGGTAGTTGAAGAATTTGGCGGGGAGGGTGGATGCGTGGCCCAGGTGGGAGGAAGGGTGTGTGTGGCGGGAAGCTTGCGAGTTTGGGTGAAAAGGACGGAAGGAAAGGATGGGTGGCTGCCGGCCGGTGACTGTCTGGTGGGAGAGGTGGGAAAGGGAATGTTGATGATACTGGGGAACAATCCGTTTTGGGAATGTGTGGGAGAGGGAGTGGCGCGGGCGGTGGCTGGCGGAGGGAGGAGTGTAGAGCAGATGGCAGAGGAGTTGGGGGCAGTGGTGAGGGGAGGAGAGAGGGGAAGGGGGGCAGTGGGAGCAATAATTAAATTTTCAATTTTCAATTTGGATCGAGGGATCCCGCTTCGTGAGCAGTTAAATCAAAATGCTCAAGTTTCGAATGATGTTAAGGGGTCGCGAATAAGTTGGTGGAAAAGGCTGGGAGGAAATATGCCGAGAATCAGGACTTATGATTCGAGATCCGGGGGCAATAATAAGAAGAGGGTGGTGTGGGCGGGAGTGGGGTTTTTGGTGCTGGCGGCGGCAGTCATTGGCGGGGGAGGAGTATGGAGAAGGGAGACTGAAAGAAGGCAAAGCGGAGTGGAGGAGAGAATTCTTGAGATACGAGCTAAGTTTGATGAGGCCAAGGCGATGGTGGAGCTAAATCCGGTGAGGGCAAGGGAACTGGTGCAAGAAGTGGCCTCGGGACTAAAGGCTTTGGATGTGAAAGAAGAAAAAGATGCGAGGATCGAAGAGATTGAGAGTGAACTGGAGAGAGTGAGGGAAGAGGCGATGGGGGTGCGGCGAGTGGAAGCCCGAGAAGTAGTGGACTTGGGATTGGTGAGAGAAGGAATGAAGGGGGCGAGGATGGTTAAGGGCGAGGAGGGGGAACTGGTGGTACTGGATAGCGAGGAGGGGCGGGTGATAGCCGTAAGTTTGAAGCAAAACAACGGTAAAGTTATTGCGCAAGCGGAGGGGGGAAAGCTGACAGCTTTTTACCCAGAAAAGACGGTTGTGTTGACCGAGGCGGGGGTGGTGCAAACATCGAATTCTAAGCTGCAAGTTCCAACTGACAGTGAGTGGGGAGGCATTGTGGATATGGAGATATGGGCGGGAAACATTTATTTGCTGGACGGGCAGAAACAACAAATATGGGTGTATAGAGGGACTGACAAGGGTTTTGGAAGCAAAAGCGCCTGGCTGGGGGAAGGCCAGGTTTTGGATGGTGAGGCGATGGGGATGACTGTCGATGGAAATATATGGGTGATGACTAAAGCTCAAGACTCGAGGCTCAAGATTCAAAAGTACAGCCGGGGGGTGGGGCAGGAGTTTGAAGTGACTGGAATGGAGGATTTGGGAGGGAACGCAATTTACACCGATGATGCGGCTGAGAAATTGTATGTGCTGGACGAGAGGGGCGGGAGGGTGGTGGTAATTGGAAAGACCGGGGGATACGACGGACAGTATGTGGTAGAGCAAGCAAAAGAGGCGACGGATATAGTGGCGGATGAGGGCGGGGGCAAGATTTATTTGCTGGCAGGAAGTAAGATATGGGAGATACAACTTTAATTTACAATGAGAGTTGAGAACCGGAAAGCACGTTTTGACTATGAAATTAAGGACAGGATTGAGGCGGGAGTACAACTTACGGGGCCGGAAGTAAAAGCGGCAAAGCTGGGACAAGTGGAATTTGGAAGTGCGCACGCGAAGATTGGGCCGTCTAAATTTAGAGGACAGCATGAAGTGTGGTTAGCAGGGATGCAGATTTTTCCGTATAAGCACGCCGACAATGCAAATTACGACTCGATGCGGACGAGAAAATTACTCCTGCATCAGAAAGAGATTTTGGGATTGCAAACCAAGATGAAGTCGGGCGGGCTGACCTTGATCCCGACGGCGATTTATACCAAATCCGGTTTGGTAAAAATCGAGCTAGGATTAGCCCGGGGGAAGAGGAAGTATGAGAAGAGAGAGGTGATAAAAGAGCGGGAGAGTAGAAGAGCAGGAGAGTGGAAGTAGTTTGGTGGAGATGGGGGTTCTAGACTACATTTACCCGGTTGAATAGGTCTCGGCTTTGTTTGTCCGCGATATACATGGTTAGGCCAAACTCTGTGCAGACCGTTTTATTAAACTCGACTACACTGCTCATGGAGTAGGCAGTACCGCTCTGCAGGAATTCTTCCTCGCATGTTTTTACCCTAGCGTTTACCTGAGCAGGTTTTAGATTGTTTGGGGTGGCCGAAGTTTTGAGAATCAACAGTTTATTTTCATCACCCCAAGTTATCATCATGAATTGCTGGTTGGGGCCGGAAAGGAGGGTACGATAGTCTTGGCCGCTTAGGCCGTGGGATAGTTCTCTACCTGTGGCGGTGGGGTGGGTGTGTACGCTGCCGATTAATCTCTGGTGGGGTTCTCTTCCTGGTGCCTTTTTAACATCAAGTCTCACGCTGTCACCAGAACCTCGAGTTATCCTGCCCATGACGAGACTTTTTTTCTCCGTATCCGCAAAAACTGGCTGGGCGTGCTCATCTTGTCCTTGTGTCGTTTTGGCTACTAATCCATCAACAAAAGGCCGCAATCCTTGTAAATGGATCGATTCAGGCCTGTTGGGAGCCGGGATCGCTTGACCTCCTCCCACAATTCCCAAAGCGACCATGACCCGTTTGAATCGGCCGTAGTCCCAGTTTCGAGGTTCTGTCAACTCTTTCAGGATCTGGGCGTCTTTGGGGTGAATTCTGCCCAGGTATATCTCGTCGTCTCCGAACATACTCCCAAATTCTATCTTCTCCCGGACTTTTAGGCAAAAGCCAATTTAGAGATATGGCTTCCAGGACAGAAATCTTAAAGTATGTTGCGGTTCCACTTCGCTAAGGGCTACGTTATGGGCACTCTTCGCAATTGTTTAAAAGGTCTGATAGAGGAGTGTGGCTGTGCCACTTCGAAGCCTGAGCTGAAAGCGAAGGCGAAGAGTGGAGATGCTGGAGAATAATTGGAACCAAGTGGTGGATTACCTCTTTCGCTGGTATTCAGTCCTAAATCAGAGCCAGAAGAGGCGGGAACTGAGGCTAAATTGGCAGCTTAACCCTGTTTATTAAGACACATATTGTTATATGAAACATGGTAGACAGGGGGAATTAAAATTGTTAGTCAGTATTGATTGGTAAAAACAAGCGCTTGTTGAGTATTATAGGTCTTATAGCATCTATTTAGATATGTTTAGATTTTATGGGTGGTGGACTTAATGTTTTTTGGTGTTTTCGTGGCTAGTTTACTGGATGAGTAGTAGGCTGGACAATAGGAGAAGAGAGTTGTTTACGTCTTATTATTTTGAGATTTTGGCTAACCATATGCCATCCCCTGTGGCAAAAGGATGGTGGGTACCAGAAGAACCAAGGAAAGGGCGGAAAGTGGCCGATGTATCGTTAGTTGGTTAGTTTGCAGCCCGAACCTTATCTCTAGTTTCGTGTACTCTCACGACTTGAGGAACTTCGTCAAAATTTGTTCTATTGGTTAGTGTCCAATACCTGGCTTGCTGTTCTTTGGCGTGCAGCTCAACTAGTCTTGGATGGATGACATCAGCTTTTTCTCTTGGTGTGGACAAGTCACGGCCTCCAGCCATAGATAATAAATCTTCTTCTACTTTGACCTTGGCTACTTCTGTTACGGCAATATTACTGGCTACGTCACCTGATTGATTCCTTAATCCAGCGTCACATGCTTTCTGAATTAACTGCCTCTTTTCTTCCAGGTTAGGGTCAGCTTTGTCTGTGTCGTTTCCATCAATCCAAACACTCCACTTACCTTCGGTTCCCCAGATTTGAACTTTTCTGCCTGCAGCAAAGCGAGCTTCTCCTGCTATTTTGGCTAATTTTCCTTCTTCAGTAGGCGGTTCTGGCTCTCCTTTGAAAAGGATACCTACGCAATCGGAGGCTAATTTTAAGGCTCTCTCACCAGCTTGGGCTGTGCCATCTTTCCTTAGACTTGATAACTCACGAACACTGCTTTCCAGGGCAATATTTTCTGTTTCTGTTTCTCCAGCCATAAACTTATGATACCACCACTTGGGTAAAAGTAATAGTTCTGGTCTGATTACGGGTGTCTTTGGGTTCTGGTTTATCGGTTCCTTTAACTTCGCCCAATAATCCCTGAAGCATCACTTGTTGTTCGTCTGTTTCCACTCCTTCTGGTTTCTTCAAATCCCAGTAATTAGCGTTCTTTTCAGCGACGTAGCGGTATTTGTTGGCAGTTTCTTTGTACCATTGGCCATTTTCACCCAATAGATAACAGACAGCGTTACCCTTACCCTCTTGGTTGTCCATTTGAGTCATCCAGACTCTTGCGACTGATTTGACTTCGGTGGTTTGACCGTTTTCTGCAACTTTGAAGGTTTCACCCTTACCTTCTGCTCCTTCTTTGGTAAACTGGACATCCCATTTTACTTTTCCCATTTTGCCCCAGAACCTGTCGGGATATTGAGCTTCAAATTCGGTGTTTTTCCCATCATTGTCCTTCTTTTGCAACTGTTGTGATAGATTTCACAGCTGTTCACGTGTGACAGACTTGGTTTTGTCTACGATTTCGGTTTCTTTTATACCTGTGTCGCTCATACCTTGGCTAATAATAGCATAATGTCGCTATCTTTTAGTACCCTCCTGGTTAATAGGGGAACTCATTGTTGGCGGCATACTTCGAAAAAATATAACTTGGATGGGTTCTGGAATGGGTGATGTTGCTGCAACTTTATTAGTAGACTCCTTTTGCTTGAGTTGAGAGGATGAGTTGGTGTGTTTAGGGGAGGATGACATAAATTAAGTTTAACCTAATATGCAAATAGGAAAATTTCCCTGTTGACTTATAGTCTTCTATGGTCTACCATGGTTTGGTATGGCTAAACAGAATGACAATGAGAAATATAACTACGCCCTGCTTCGAGGTTGGCGGAGAGACCAATTACAGTTGTTGAAGGAATTGACCGAAAAACCGCTGATATCGCAAACCATGATTTCTGGAGCAAGTGGGCTTAGGCCTGGGTCTTTTGAAATAGGGGGGAAGATAACGGCATTATCCAGAGCAAAATTGATTCAGAAGGCAGGTCGTGACGAAAATGGGCATTTGACTTGGCAATTAAATGAAGAAAGAGTGGATAGAGACCAGTTGAGGAAGTTTCTAGATTCAATAAATATTGCGTCTGGTTTAGACAAAATAAAAGAAATCCAATCAAAACAAAAAGATAAAAAATAGCGTCTTTGTTTCGCATCTACGTTTAGTTGGTAACTTCTAGCGTAGGCAAGGTGAGCAAAGCCCCAAAAGGGTCAGAGTGATAATTTCGGACGCCATTACAAGCAATTTTGTAGTGGCAAATGACCCAAAATATCACAATAAAACAAGCCAGATTAAAGCTGGGCAAGAAAGCTGAAAATATGAGCGATAAGCAAGTCGAGCAGGTGCTAAATTTCCTGTACACCCTGTGTGGGCGGATTGTTGACACTTTAGAGGGGAGGATTAAATGACTAAGGCGATTATTTATTGCCGTGTGAGTTCGGATAGGCAGGTTAAAGAGGGACATGGTTTGGAAAGCCAAGAGGAAAGGTGCAGAAACTATGCCAAGAGTCAGGGATATCAAACAATTGACGTGTTTCGGGACGAGGGAGAAAGTGGTGGTTTGTTTGAGAGAACGGGAATGAAACAAGTTTTAGCTTGCTTAGAGCAGTACTTAGTGGAACCCGAGAAGGTGGTAGTTGTTTTTGATGACCTGAAAAGGTTCGCAAGGGATACAGAGGTTCACTTTGCCCTTAAAAAGGAAATTTACAGCAGGAATGGAAGGGTTGAGAGTCCTAATTTCAGGTTTGAAGATACGCCCGATGGAAAGTTTGTGGAGACTGTAATGGCTGCGCATGCTGAGTTGGAAAGGAATCAAAATAAAAGGCAGGTGATTCAGAAAATGAAGGCTAGATTGGAAATGGGATGTTGGCCATTTTGTTCACCTCCTGGACTTAAGCACATAAAGACGGAGGCTTATGGAAAGGTGCCTATGCCAGTGGAGCCAATAGCAGGAATACTGAAAGAGGCGATTGAGGGGTACAAGGATGGATTGTTACTGACACTGGATGAGGTCAGAAGATTCATCCTACGCAAATATGAGCAACATGGAATTGATAGGAAATTATCACTACGGGGCGTGAATGATATTTTGACTGAACTTTTATACACAGGATGGGTTGAATATTTACCTTGGGGAGTGTCTCTGAGGGAAGGGAGAGGCGAAGGATTTATTTCACTGGAGACCTACAAGACTGTTCAGGAGATATTGCGGGGAAAGAGAAAACCTAGGCTAAGGAATGATTACAATCTGGACTTTCCTGCGAGAGGAATAGTGGCTTGTATGGGTTGTGGGAAGCCTTTGACTGCCAGTTGGAATACAGGACGGAATAAAAGGTATCCGAATTATTGGTGCAAGTCTGTGGGTTGCCAGTACAGGTATAAAACTATGGCCAGGAAGACGTTGGAGGGTGATTTTGCGGTGTTACTTAAGAAACAGGAAGTGCCAGCAGGGGCGTTTGATTTGGCTGCTGATGTGTTGCTGGATATATGGGTACAGAAGAAATTGGAGGAGACGGCAGTTATAGTACAGACTGACAGAAAGACAGCCGTGCTTGATGGTTTGATAACTAATTTGACAGCCAGGGTGGCAAGAACATCGGATGAGACGCTAGTGGAAAACTACGAGAAAGAGTTGAAGTCGCTAATGGCTAAGAAGACTGAATTGGAGGTTAAGGATAAGGGTCAGAGATACACCGATGAACAGTTTGGAACCGCTTCTAGAAGAGTGATGGAAACACTAAAAGACCCCTTGGCGATGTGGAATAGTGATGAGTATGAAGACAAGAGAATCATCGCGGATATGTATTTTGATGAGAGACCCAAGTATGATTACCGTTCAGGATTTGGAACCGCTAGTTTGGCTCTTCCTATAGCCATTATTCGTGACTGCGAGGGTGAAAAAGAGCGTTTGGTGGAGATGGGGGGAGTTGAACCCCCGTGTGAATTAGGATTGAGACACGTTTGTACAAGCTTGTTGTTTTTGACTAACTAGTCTTTCCCCACTTTGGTGTTAGTCAGACTTGGCGGGGGCATCTCGATTGGTTGTCACCCCAGGCTGCAGTCGAGAAAGGAGCTTTGGGATGCTCATTATCACGCTTAAGCGTAAAGATAACGAGAAGCGTAGTTCGGCTCTCTAAAGAGGGCTTTGGCTACGCGTGTCAGTTTCTTTTTGACACTTGTGCTTGAGCCTGTTTTACGAGTATGGTTCAAACTCGGCTTGACGTGTTTTCAAAGGGCTAATTCAGCGAATCCCGTCATCCCCTGAACTAGTCGTGAGTATAGCATAGTTGAGCGATTTTTGCCACCTTACCCCTTTTATTCCCCTCTCCACAATTGTGGAGAGGGGTTAGGGGAGAGGTATATTGGAGTAAGTGGATTTTCTAGGTTTAATTTTTCCCAAAAAATGTGTGAATTGCGGAAGGTGGGGAAGCTATGTGTGCCGGGATTGCGAGGTGGGAATGTGGGAGGAGGAACAGATTTGCCCAGTGTGCGGGCGGAATTCCAGATATGGGTTGAGACATACATATTGTAAGGGGGAGATGGAGGGACTGGTTTGCTTGTGGGCGTATGAGGGGGTTACGAGGAAAATAATTACGAGGGCGAAATATAGTGGGCAGTTTGATGTTTTGGAATTTCTAATTTCTAATTTCGAATTTCTAAATAAACTTGAAATGTTCAAATTTTTGGAATTTATTGAGGTGAGGCCGAAGGTGGTGCCGGTGCCGCTGCATCCGAAGAGGAACAGAGAAAGAGGGTTTAACCAGTCCAAGGTAATCAGTCTAAGTCTAAGTAGAAATTTCAATCTGGAAGTAGGAGACTTATTGACAAGGGTTAAAGAGACGAAGCCGCAGGCGGGAAGAAGCAGGGCAGAGAGGCTGGAGGCGATGGAGGGAGCCTTCGCCATAAATTCCAAATTTTCAGTTCCTCAAAATATTTTACTTGTTGATGATGTGTGGACGACGGGAGCGACGATGCGGGAATGTGTCAAGACTTTGCGGAAAGGGGGAGTGAAAAAGGTGTGGGGGTGGGTATTGGCGAGGTAGCTTTATAATCTGGCTTATGCGCAGGACTTTGCTGCCGATATTTGTTGTGTATTTGATATTGATGGCGGGGGTGGGGAGCTGGGGGATACCCAAGCCGGGGCGGATGTTTGGCTACTTTATGGATGAGTGGCATGGGACACAAGCGCTGCGGGCAATTGTCAGACACGGAACTATTAGTGTGGAGGGGGCGGCGTGGGGGACTCTGGGATATTACCTGCTGGAATTGTTGTGGATCGGTCCATGGGTGGTGACGGGAGTGGTAAATTCTGACCTGATAACTAGCCCAGCGACGGGACTGGTGGAGCAAGGGAAGATGTTTATGATATTGCGGGTGAGTACGTGGATATGGGGCTTGGCGGGCCTGTATTTGGCGGCGAGAATTGGAAAGGAGCGGTTGAAGCTGGGGAACATGGCGGTTGCTGGAGGGGTGTGGCTTATGATGTTGTCTCCGGCGTGGCTGGGTTTTTCGAGTGTATACAAATACGATGTAGCAGTAGCGACGGGGATTTTGATGTTTGTTTACAGAATGTTTGTGTATGCAGACGATCCTAGTCGGAAGAACTGGTGGTGGGCGGCAGTTGTGGCGGTGATGGTGATGACTATTAAAATCAGCATGATTTTTTTGTTTGCCCTGATGGGAGCGGGCTGGTGGATGTTTACTTTGGATAAGGCCAAAAGATGGAGGGAGCTGGCGGGCGGGGCGGTAATTGCGGTGGTGATATTTATATGCTTGGGGATACCGGACGTGGTGTTTATGGGGAAAGGCGGGCAGTGGGACACCTGGTTAAAATCTGTATTTGTAACCAGGGTGGCGGATGCCTCTAACTTGGTTTTGGGGAAACATTGGATGAATTTTTTGTTTGGGGAAGAGTTGGGGCAAATATTCGGATGGATGTATGCGCTGGGAATTGCGGGATGGGGATGGTGGATTGTCAGGGGGGAATCTAAGCGGCGGTTTTTGGTGATAGGGGGGGTGGTGTTTGTAGTGAGCATGTTGACGATGGGGATATGGGGAGGGGGGAATAGGTCGATGGTGGTGGTGCCTTTTTTGGCGCTGGGGGCGATGGAAGTTTTGAGTAAGCTTAAGTGGAAGTGGGGAATTGTGGGAATAGTCTGCTGGCAGATGGTGATGGGCTTGGGATGGTGGGCGATAAAAATGGGCGATGACCCGCGGGAGGCGGCGGCGGGATGGATGAGGAGAAATATCCCGAGGGGAAGCGAGGTGGGGATAGAAAACATTCCTATTTACCAACGGTTGCCGGATGTGCTAGTGAGTGATTTTTACGGGGGGCAGTATGAGAAGGAGTATGAGCCGGAGTATAAAGTGAGAGAGGTGTACCTGGAGAACAAGGATTGGCCGGAGACAGTGGTGATTGTGAACGGCGATTTTGAAGTGAAGTACTTAAGGGAATCGAGAAAGAAGGAGATATTAAAGAGATTGGCAGATGAGGGGTATGTGCGGGTGGCGAGATTTGAACCAGCGTGGGGGTGGTACTCGGTATTTGGCGATAAATTGGTGTGGGAGATGGCGGGCTTGACTATGATTCCGGCAGAGATTTCGATTTTTCGAAAGTAGCGATGAACATGGGGTCGAATTGAGAATGGGGATCGGTGTATCTTTGGGGTGGTTTGGTTAGGGTGAGTTCGGGGTGCTTGGCGAGAGAGGCGGCGACAATGTCTTCGTTTTCGGCCGGAGACAAGGCGCAGGTGCTGTAAATCAATTGACCGTCGGGTTTGAGGAGGGGAAGGAGGGTGGTGATGAGAAGGTTTTGGAGATGAGAGAGGGTAGCGATACGGTTGGGGGACCAGATTTTTAAGTGGCGTTTGGAATTGAAGACGTGTTTTTCGCTGCTGCAAGGGGCGTCCAGGAGTATTTTGTCAAATTGTTCAGCGAGTTTGTAGGGAAGGGCTTGGACGGGGGAGTGGAGAGTGACAATTTGGGGAAAGCCGAATAGTTTGAGGGTGGTACGCAGGCGCTTGAAGCGGGGCAGGGAGGCGTCGGCTGAGATTAAATGGGGGATTTTGGGCCAGAGTAAGTTGATTGCCGCGAGAGTCTTGCCGCCGGGGGCGGCGCAGGCGTCGAGAATAGTGTCTCCCGGTTGGGGATTGACGGCTAAGACCGGCAGGAGAGAGGAGGGATTGAGAGAATAGAGCCAGCCTGGCTGGAATCCGGGTAACGGGGTGCCGATTTTAACTTCCGGCGGCCAAGAAATGGTGTGGGGGAACCAATCGAGAGGGTGCCAAGAGAGGTGGTGACTGGCAAATTCCTTTTTGGTTTCGGATTCATGAAGAGGAGAGACGAGGAGAACCGGGGGATTTTTGGCGGTGAGGTAAGACTCGAGGTCAGGAACGAGGTGGAGCCGGGAGTAATATTCCAGAAAGGCGGCTTTGCCGCGGGCGAGGGTAGATTTCATGAAGGCGGAGGATGTGGGAGTCGAACCCACCGAACGCTTGCGCGTTCATGGTTTAGCAAACCATCCCCTTAGCCGCTCGGGATATCCTCCAGCGATGTGTATTTTCGCAGAAACTTCCCGAAAATACTATTTTTGATGGGGAGAAAGGGAAAAAGGAGAAAGAGGAAGAAGGGGATGAGGTAGAGAAGGGAATTGGAGAGGATATTTGAAAAAAAGAAGAGGACAAGAGTGAGGCGGGGGTGGTGGGGGGTGAGAACTAATAGAGGGAAGAGGAGAAGGGTGAGGTCGTGATGGTAGGTGTGGCCGGTGGTGAGGGGAAGGACGAGGGAAGAGAGGAGAAGAGAAGTGACGGCGGGGGGGCGAGAAGCGCCGATAAGGAGGAAAAATCCAGCTAGAAGAAGGGCGGATGTGCGGGGGGGGAGGCTGATATTGGCCTCTGGATGGGAGCCAAAATTTGGGCTTTCGGTTTTTTGGAGAAAGCCGGGGTAGGTGAGGAGAGCTTGGGGGCCGACGAAAAGAAGACTAAGGATGAAGAAAGTGACCAGTCCGAGGAGCGATCCCAAAAGAAACTTGGGCTGGCGAGTAGTAAGAAGGAGGGTGAGAAAGGGAAGGGGGTAAAAGTGGGGTTTTAGTAACAAGAGACAGAGAGAGAGTCCAGCGTGAAACGGCTTGCGCTGTCTCAGGAAATAAGAGGTGAGGAGAAATATGATGGGGAAAAAGATGGTGGGTTGGGCGCGGAGAAGGGCGAGGGTAACGGGAAGGAAGGAAAGGGGGGCGAGAAGCCATAATGATTGGAGGGTGAGGTGGGGGATGGTTTTGACGGCGAGAAGGATGAGGAGGGATAGGGTGAGAAGACTGAAGCCAAAGATGGCATCTAAGGCGCGGGGGTGGGGGAGGTGGGAGGCGGGAAGGTAGAGGAGGGCAGTGGGGGGGAGGGCGCGAAAGGGGAGAAGAAAAGAAGGGTTGAAGGAGTCGGCGACGAAGGTTTTTTGAAACTGAAATTGGGTGTCTAGATCGTAGAGGCGGGTGCCTAAGCCGGATTTGAGGATGGAGGCGCCGGTGAAGTAATTGGGGAGGTCGCTGCCGTAGGGGTGGGTATAGAACGGGGTGAGGGGACGGTCGACGATAAGGGCAAAGTTTATAATAAAAAAGGCGAGGAGGGTAGAGAAAGTGAGGATACGAATTAACATGTGCTCCCTGTGCGAATCGAACGCACATCTGCGGTTCCGGAAACCGACACTCTATCCATTGAGCTAAGGGAGCTTGCCCTCCAACGCCCGGGCTTCGGAGGGTAAAGCGGTGGGGGCGAGATTCGAACTCGCGTTCCAGCAAAGCCGGACCAAGGTTTTCGAGACCTGGCAGTTAAGCCACTCCTGCACCCCACCCTTCGATTTCACTCAGGGCAAGCCCTTTCGGCAAGTTCAGGGCAAGAGCCTGGTGCACCCAGACCGAATCGAACGGTCATCAGAGCTTCCGCAAAGCCCTATTCTGTCCGTTGAACTATGGGTGCTTGGTTGAGGCTAATTTTAACACTTTGAGGTTACTGAGTGGGGGGATGGAGGGGGAATTTGGCGGCTAGCCAGGTGCCGGCTTTGTCCATGGGGGTAGGCTCGGGCTTTTCCATGAGGAGATAACTCCCCATGATGTCGGTGAGGTTTTTGGTCTTGGCAGTCCCGAGGATGAGGTGCAGGCGGGGAGGAAACCGGAAGGGGGTGTCGATGGAGAGGAGGGGTTTACCCCATTTGGTATCCAGCCACCAGCGGTCCATTTCTGTCCAGCGATAGAGCCGGCCGTGGGCCCGGATGCCCCAGGTGGTCAGGGAGTACTCGGTGTTTTCGGGGGGGATAGTGGACCAGAGATAGTAGGCAAAGAAGAGGGCGGCTAAGGTGGCAATGAACAGCCATTCGCCGGCGATGGCGAAAATTATGCCGATTAAGGACAGGATAACTATGGCGGTAGTGTAGATCTGGCGATTGCCGGGGGCGACTAGACGGACCGGGGCTTGCCAGGTGAGGAGAATTTTTTCCTGGAGATCATTTCTGGCGACAGTCGGGGACTTGGCAGGCATTAGGAGTAATATACCATAAAGTTTGCGGAAGGGGTGGGATTCGAACCCACGTCCCACCAAAGGTGGGAAGAGGTTTTCAAGACCTCCGCACTAGGCCTCTATGCGACCCTTCCGTTGTACAATTATACCGCGATGAAACGGGAATTTAGTGCCGGGGGGATTGTCTATAAGAAGGAGGGCGGGCAGATATGGTGGTTGGTGCGCAGACCTAAAATGAACCAAGGATATAGGGGGAATGCCGGGTGGAGTTTTCCGAAGGGTTGGGTAGACGGGGGAGAGCACTTGGAAGAAGCGGCTTTGAGGGAAGTGGGAGAAGAGGGAGGGGTTGAGGCAAGAATTATAAAGAAACTGCCGACTTTGAAAGTATTTTTTAGAGATAAGGGAGAGACGGTGATGAAATTTATCACGTATTTTGTGATGGAGTGGGTGGGTGACCTGCCAGAAGGGCCGGGGTGGGAGACGGAAGAGGTGAGATGGGCGAACCTAGCTGATAGCTTAAAGCTTTTAGCTTATAGCAACGAAAGGGAGCTCTTGAAAAAAGCGTATGAAATGGTTAAGTAGGGGACTGTGGGTGGTGGTTTGGCTGGCATTTTTTGCAAGGGGGATGATCATGTTAGATCCGGATTTTGGGTGGCATTTGAGATTGGGGGAGATGACCGTTTCGGAAGGGTTGGCAAAAAGCGAGCCGTTTTCTTATTCCATGCCGTCTTACTATTTTGTGGATTATGAGTGGCTGACAAATGCAGCTATTTACTGGATGTACGAATGGGCGGGTATGGCGGGGCTGGCGGCGGTATTTGCGCTGTTGGCTATGCTAGCCCTGGAGGCGGCAGTGCCGGAAAAATGGAGAGAGTACAGATGGCCGGGATTGATACTGGGATGGGCAGTATTGTGGGGACGGAGCGGAGTAAGGCCGCAGGTGCTGAGTTGGGTACTTTTGGCGGTAGTGGTACGGATGCTGGATAGACAGAATTGGAAAAGATGGCGGTGGGCTTTTGGGATACTTATGGCGGTGTGGGCGAATTTGCATGGGAGCTGGCCGGTGGGGTTGGCGGCGGCGGCGGTTGTAATTGGCTGGAGATGGCTGGAGGCAAGAAAGATCGAATTTGAGGATATAGCGGCGGGGGGTTTGGGGGCACTGGCGGTTTTGGTTAACCCGTACGGTTGGAAATTGGCTTATGAAGTGGGGAGGCAGATGATTTGGGGGGGGAAGCTGATGCGGATAGGAATACAAGAATGGCTGCCGTGGTATACGAGTGTGGAGCTGGCATTTTGGATGCTTTTGGTGCTGGCGATGGCGTTGGGGTGGAGATATAGGAGGGCGATTGGCAGAGAGTGGTGGGCGGTGGCGGCGTTTTTGGCGTGGGCGGGAACGGCCTCTTTGCGGAACATGGCCTTATTTGCAGTGATGGGGGTACCTCTGGCGGCGGAGGGGGTGGGGAGGCTGAGGGCGGAGTCTGATGGAAAAAGGTTTGGAGTGGTGTATAGGCTTTTGGCGGGGCTGGCGGGAGTCCTTTTGGGAGTAGAGGTAGCGCTTTTTGGGATAGAGTATATGCTGACGGGAGAAAGGGGTTATTATCCGGTGAGGACGGTGGAGTATTTGCGGACGCTAGATTACCGGGGCAACTTGTTTTCTAACTATGGCTGGGGAGGGGATTTGATTTGGAAATACCCTGAGAAAAAGGTGTACATCGACGGGCGGATGTCTAATTTTGTGGGGGACGAGAAACCTGGGGAAACGGGCTATGTGTTTAGGGAGTACTTGGGTATCGGGGAGGACGAGATTACCCTGGGTGAGATATTTAATAAATATGACGTCGAAGTGGTTTTGTGGCCGCGGAAAAAGCCGGGTCGAATGGTGTGGAATATTAAGCTGCCGGCAGTGTTTGGGGGCCGTGATGAAAAGATCAAGGATTTTTGGGAGGAAATGGATAATTTGGGGTGGGACAAAATATATGAGGACGAGACGGCAGTTGTGTATAGAAGACCGTCAGGGTGATTTTTGGCACTTGAGGACGTAGCGCAGGGGGAGAAGATCGAAGGGGATGCCTTTGACGGCTGATATTTTCCAGTAAGGCGAAGAATCTTTTTGGAATGATACCAGGTCATAGGAGCGCAGGTGCCATTCTTCGGTCATGTCCGGAGGGATGTTGGGGAAAAAGAGGTGAAATAAGCGGAAGCGGATGAGGATTTTTTTGATGGAGTTGATGAGGGGTTCGTTGGGGAAGGTGATGACCAGGAAGCCGGCTGGCTTGAGGACGCGGCGGAGTTCTTTGAGGAGATTGGCAGGAGAATAGACGTGCTCGATGACTTCGGAACACTCGATTTTATCGAAGTAGTTGGAGGGGATGGGGAGGCGTTCGAGATCGGCTATGAGAAACTTTTTGCGATGTAGATTTGTAGAGGCGATTTTGGCGCGGGTAATGGCCTCGCGGGAGATATCCACCAGGGTGATGAGTCCGGTGGGAATGAAATTTTCGACGTAGCCTTCGCCGCAACCGGCGGCTAATATGCGATCTGATGGGGAGAGGGGGGCGAGAAGTTTGATGATAGCTTGGACCCGTTTTCTTTCCACGAAGCGAATAAAAGGATTGGAGTGATGATAGACCCGTTCGTTGTTGTAGCGGATGAACATCACTTCGTTCCAGGCGCGGAATTTATTTTTTGGGATGCGGGGGTAAAAGGGGAATGGCTGGCTAGACACTGGCTGATTATACAGTGATAAAATGCATTTCGGGGAAGGGTGCGAGAGCGGTTTAATCGGCACGCTTGGAGAGCGTGTGTGGGCGAAAGCTCACCGGGGGTTCGAATCCCCCCCCTTCCGCCGGTGCAATATTTGGCAAAAGCAGCTATTTGGATTTGGATCTTGGTATTGGGATATTTTGTGTGGAATGGAGTGACTACTGAGCCGTGGGAAGGGGATAGTTTGGCGTATCACATTCCGATTGCCAGAAATATATTGGAGGGGAAGTGGGGACACTTTGATAATTTGCTGGAATATTATCCTGCGGAGGGCGAGATGATTTTGGCCGGATTTATAAGGTTGGGAATCCCCTTGAACTTATATAACGTGGTGGGGTGGGTGGCGTTATTTCTGGTTTGCCGAAAGCTGGGGGGGAATTTGTTTGCGGCGGCGGTGTGTCTGTGGCCGAGCGTGGTTCGGTTGATACCGACGCAGACTGTAGATATTTGGCTGGCGGTATTTTGGACGGGAAGTTTTTTGATGCTGGAGAGGAAAAATTGGCTAGGGGCGGGAGTGGTGTTGGGACTTTTGATGGGGGTGAAGTATTCGGGAGTAGGGTATGCTGGGGTGTTGATAGCGGCGGCACTGGTTTTTGGGAAAATAGATTTTAGAAAGTTATTGGTAGTTATTGGGGTGATGGTTTTGGTGGGGGGATTTTGGTATGCGAGAAATTATTGGGAAACGGGTCTTCCGTTTTATCCAGCGGGAGACTCGGCCTTTAAAATGACGGAGAAGAGATCGTGGATGATTGTGACAAATTATCCGGCTAGGTTTGTGGAGGCCATAATATCGGAATACTTGTTGTGGCCACTGGTCGGACTACTGGTGGTAGTCCGAAATTTTATTTTCAATTCAAAAATAAACAGACTGCTTTTTTTGGCCGGAGGAAACTTTCTGGTGTATTTGTTTGTTCCGGCGGGGGTAGAGAATATCGTTTCTGATTTGCGATATATATTCCCGGTGATGATCCCCTTGACTTGGGCGGTGTTTGAGTGGGCAAGAGAGAGGGGGGGGCAAGAAAAGTTGGGAATGTTGGCGGTACTGGCGATGGCGGTGGAGATGACGCAGCTGGATTTTAGACCGAAGTTATTTGTGATAGTTTTGATGACAGCGGCCGTATGGCTTTTTGGCTTAAAAAGATTATTTCGGTGGGTGTAGTTTTGGGGGTGGCGGTGTGGAGTGTGTGGCCGGTGATAGTTAATCCGAGTCGGGTGGCGGACTTTGGAAGTGACGGATGGTTTATTAACTGGGTTATTAACCGGCAGGTTAAAATTATTACGGGTTGTATTCGGATTCCTGGAGAGTGTAAAAACACGCTTTTCCAAGGGAATATTTATTACCCAAATAGAGATGTTTTGGCCTATTCAGACTTACATGGGCTGGATGCGATCGAGGGAATTATCCCTGTCATTTTGAGTAAAAATCCGGGTGTGGCGTCGGGGTGGGCGATGGCTTTGGGACAGATTGCGACGATGATAATAATCTATAAAATTTGGGTGGAATTTTTCGGAAATAAATGGGGCGCGACTGTAGGGGCCGTGGCGTTTGGGTTGTCGCAAATCCGGTGGGAATATCAGGTGCATTTGCACACCTGGACGATGCAATGGTGGTTAGTGGGTCTGTGGTTTATGTTTAGTTGGTTGAAGGGGGGTAGATGGTGGAAAGGGTTGATGGGTGCGGTGTTGTTGGGATTACAAGCATGGGAGTCAATTTTACCTGTTTATTTTGCCGCCACCGTGGTAGCGATATATGTAATTTTAAATTTTAAACCCGCCTATCGGACGGGCAGGTCTTTAATTTTAAATAAACATGTTGTTCTTAATTTTTTAGTTTTTATTTTTGTTGCGGGGGGGGTGATGTGGCCGGTGGTGGGAGTGTATTCACGGGTGGCCAGAGAAAACGGATTTGTGAGGACGATTCGGGACGCGGCGAATGGGGGGATGAGCGTGGATGATTTGTGGGGGAAGTTTTATAGTCCGGGGCTTTTCGTTTTGTTTGGAGTGGCGTTACTCAAATTGATAATACCTCACTCTAATCCCTCTCCTAAATTCTCACCTGCGGATCGCGGCTTCGCCGTAGGAGAGGGAAATTATAGATGGCTGCTAGCGGTAGTGGTTGTGGGGTTGGTGATGGCGATGGGGCCGGTACTTAAATGGCAGGGGAGGACGGTGAAGATTGCCGGAAAGTATCCGGTGCCGCTGCCGTACGCGGCGGCTTATTATGTGGTACCGGGCTGGGGAGCCTTTCGGACGCCATCGAGATGGATATGGCTGGCGGGGTGGGCGGGGAGCGGGATTGTCGCTCTCGCGCTGAGTAGGTACCAAGCGAGAAATATTTTTGGAGTGTTGGGGGCGCTGGTAGTGGCTGTAATTGGAGGGACACATTTGACGAAGTATGTAAATTTGCCGGGGGAAAAAGATTTGCCGAAAGTTTACCGATGGCTGACTACCCGGCCTGAACGAGTAATAGGGGAACTGCCTGTGGGGGGAGATGAGAGGGAGTCGGTGAGAATGTATTACAGCTGGTGGCATGGGAAAGATTTGGTAGGAGGGTTGACGGGATTTGCTCCAATAACTCGGGGGAGACCTGAGTTGATTGTGATGCACAAGTTGGAGCGTGCAAGTGGCGGGTGCGGGGAAATTGCGGGTAGAATGATTTATGAAGATGAAGAGAGTGCTGTTTATAGGTTTTGGTAGTTTGGGGTTGTTTGTTGGTATAGCTGGTATGTGCGGGTGGAGCGGGGCAAGAGTATTCAGGCGGATCATGAATAATGAGTTGCGAGTTATGAACGGGGATTTCAAGCTGTTTAAGTGGTGCATATCTGGCGTGCCCGTGATTGGTGATATTGAGAACTTAATAAATGGCAAGACGTATTATGTGCTTCTGCAGAATAATTATGAATTGCGGGCGACGGGGGGGTTTATGGGAAGCTACGCTAAGATTAGTACTGAGCGGGGAATAAAGGAGATAAAAATCCAGGACATTTACGTGCCAGATGGACAGATTGCGGGACATGTGGAGCCGCCGTATCCAATACAAGAGGCTTTCAGGATTGGTAATTGGTGGCTGAGGGATAGTAACTGGGATCCAGATTTTGCCTCGGCGGCGGCGACGGTGGCCTGGTTTTTGGACCAAGGGGGAGAACCGTCTGCCGACGGAGTAGTGGCAGTTAATCAGTTGGTAGTTTTGCAGTTATTAAAGGTATTGGGGCCGATCGAGGTGAAGGATTATGGAAAAACTGTGACTGAACAAAATTTTTACTCACTAGCTCAAACAAATGCTGAATGGGGATGGTTTCCGGGATCGAGCGGGAAGAGGGATTTTTTGGGCGCAGTGAGTAAGGAGATGATAGAGAAGGTTAAGAAAATTAACCTAATTGGTCTAATTAACCTAATTGATCTAATGAATGAGCAACTGCGAAGGAAACAAGTCTTGGTGTGGATGAGAGACGGGCAGCTAGAAACTGCGATTGGGCGTTTAGGGTGGGGAGGGAGGTTGGAAGACGAATGGGATAAAAATAGCGACTATATGTATATCGTGGAGAGCAACTTGGGGGCGAATAAGGCGAACTGTTGTGTGACAAGATTGATTGACCAGGAAGTGAGTGGCGGGGATGAGAAAGTGACGGTGACTTGGAAAAACGGCGGAGACTATAGGCATCCGCTGCCGCCGGTGTTTTGGGGCGGAGATTATCGGAATTATGTGCGGGTGGTAATTCCTTCCAGTCACAATGTTAAAGCCGTCAAGATGGGGGACCGGGTACTGCGAAAAGCAGGGCCGGAAGATTTTGCGACGGCAAATTCTTTAAGGCAGTCGATGACTGACGATATGTATGTAGTGGAACCCAGAGGCGAATTGCAAATAATCGGATTTTGGGTGATTGTGTCGGTGGGCGAGAAGGTAAGGGCGGAAATAGAGTATAAGAGTGTAAGAGCGGGAGAGTATAAGATTCTGGTGAAGCGTCAGCCGGGGATAGAAGGGTTTGATTATAAGTTGACGGTGGATGATAAAGTGAAGGTGGATGAATTTGTGGATCAAGATATATGGATCAAGTAGAAGAGGTAAAAAATAAGGTCGATATCGTGGAGATAGTTTCGGAACATGTGATGTTGAAGAAGGCGGGGAGAAATTATAAGGGGTTGTGTCCGTTCCATGGGGAAAAAACGCCATCATTTATGGTCAACCCGGAGCTGCAAATTTATAAGTGTTTCGGATGCGGGGAGGGGGGCGACGTATATAGTTTTTTGCAAAAGATCGAGGGCATGGAGTTTGGGGAGGCGCTTTTGACTTTGGCGGGCAGGGCGGGAGTAACCCTGACGTCATATCGACCCAGCCAGGGGGAGGAGATAAGAAATAAGCTAATTGAAATTAATACCTTGGCGGCCGAAGCGTACCATTACTTATTGATGAAACATAAGGCGGGGAGGAAAGCTTTGGAGTATTTACGGGGGAGAGGAATAAACAAAGACTCTCTGGAGACCTTCAGATTGGGGTACGCGCCCGAAGAATGGGAGTTTTTGGTGAAATATTTGACTAAAAAAAAAGATTTTAAGATGGATGATTTGAGGAGAGCCGGGCTCGTAGTGGAAGGGAGAAATTATGACAGGTTTAGGAACAGAATAATGTTCCCTTTGGCAGACGGGCGGGGAAGGATATTTGGTTTTGCGGGTAGACAAATGCCTGGCGCAGATGAGAAGGCGGGAGGAAAGTACGTGAATACGCCGGAGACGGAGATTTATCGCAAGAGTGAGCTGTTGTATGGGCTGGACTCGGCCAGAAGCGAAATAAAAAAAGAGGGGTGGGCGGTGGCGGTTGAGGGACAGATGGACCTGATTCCCAGTTGGCAGGCGGGGGTAAGAAATGTGGTGGGGATCGGGGGAACGGCGCTGACCGAGAGGCAGGTGGAGGTGCTGCGGAGGCTGACTGATACATTGGTTTTGGCTCTGGACACCGATTTTGCCGGAGATGCGGCCGCAAGAAGGGGGATAGAGGTGGCGGATAAGGCGGGGTTTATCATAAAAATGGTGAAATTGAGGGGAGTGAAAGACCCGGGGGAGATGGCGACCGCGAACCCGGAGGAGTGGAAGAAGGCGGTGGGAGAGGCGATACCGGTGTACGACTTTTATATTGAATCGGCGGTGGAAAGATTTGGTCTGAGGGTGGAAGGCAAGAAGAAAATCGGGCAGGAACTGCTGCCGATTTGGGTCAAGATCAGTGACGAGATTGTAAAAGCGCATTACATCAAGAAACTGGCGGAGGTATTGGGGGTGGGTGAGGAAGATGTGAGGAAACAGATGGAAAAGACTTCTAATTCCAAATTTCCAGATTCTAATCAATTGCCAATTGAGCAAGCGAAAAAGACACGACGCGAGGTGGTGGAGGAGTACTTGGTAGGGCTGGCGGTGAACGCGAAGGCTTTTGATAAATTGAGGGAGGCGGCGAAGTGGTTTAAGACGGAGTTTTGGAAAAGAGTGGCGGCTGAATTGGAGGAGAAAAAGGACGTGAGAAAGCTGCCGGCGGAGTTGAGGAGCCGGATAGAGGGGTTGGTGTTTTTGGAAGACGAGTGGTCGGAAAAAGAGTGGATGCGGGCGATGGATGAACTGGAGGAAGTGGCAATTAGAGAGCAGATTGGGGCGGAGGAGGGGGACGTGATGGTGTTGACAAAGAGATTGGCGGAGTTGACGAAGGATAAATAGAAGCGTATAGTTAGGTTAGATTTGACAGAGGGCTCTTTTTTTATGGTGAAAATGTCGGAGACTGCGGATAAGCTGATAACTAAAGGGAAGCATCAGGGTTTTTTGACTCTGGACGAGATATTGGGAGTCTATCCGGACGCCGAGGAAAAAATTGAAGAGCTGGATCGGTTGTTTGCAAAACTTCTAGATGCGGGGGTGGATGTGTTTGAGACGGTGACTGAGGAGGAGCTGGAGGAGAGTGAAAAGTCGGTGGCTGATTTGGAAAAAGAGATTGAGGCATTGACTAAAGTGGAGGGGGCGGTAACTACCGATCCGGTGCGGATGTACTTGAGGGAGATTGGAAAAATACCGCTTCTGAAATCGCCCGAGGAAATAGCCCTGGCGCAAAGGATTGAAAAGGGGGACCGGAGGGCAAAGAAGAAGCTGACGGAGAGCAATTTGAGATTGGTGGTGTCCATTGCCAAGAAGTACGTGATGCGGGGATTGTCGCTTTTGGATTTGATCCAAGAAGGAAACCAAGGGTTGATCCGGGCGGTGGAAAAATATGACTGGAGAAAAGGCTATAAATTTTCGACTTATGCCACTTGGTGGATTAGGCAGGCGATTACCCGGGCGATTGCTGACCAGGCGAGGACTATCCGGATCCCGGTGCACATGGTGGAGACGATAAACAAACTGATCCGGACGCAAAGACAGTTGATGCAGAAGCTGGGCCGGGAACCATCGGCCGAGGAAGTGGCCAATGAGATGGGGGATATGACGGCTCACCGGGTGCGGGAAATACTAAAAATTGCCCAGGACACGACATCTTTGGAGACGCCGGTGGGGGATGAGGATGATTCGATTTTGGGTGATTTCATTGCCGATACTTCTCAACCTACACCAATCGAGGCGGCCTCTAAAGAGCTGCTTAAGGAGAATATCGAGGAAGTTTTGTCTACACTTACTGATCGGGAGGCGAGGGTCTTGCGGATGCGATTTGGACTGGATGGAAAGAACCCTATGACTCTGGAAGAGGTGGGGAGGGAGTTTGGAGTGACCCGGGAGCGGATCCGGCAGATCGAGGCCAAGGCTCTGCGGAAATTGAAACATCCATCCAGGCGAAAAAAACTGCAGGATTATTTGGATTAGATATTGCCGCAGGCGACGTAGACTGTGGCTTCGGAGGCGGACTTGTGGACGTTGACGGCCATAGCCTGGCTTTTGAGGGCGGACCAAGTGGAGTTGATGACGGTTTCAGATTGGCCGTTTTGGAGTGAGGTCAAGGGATATTGAACCTGGCCGGGGGTGGGACAGGAGCCGAGATGGATGTGGGCGGGCTGGGTGGAGTCGGGGGGAGAGCCAGTGAGGGTGATGACGACGCGAAGTTGCCCATTTTCTTCAGTGATGACGGCTTGGCCGGATTGGCCGGAGTCGTTTTGGGTGGAGAGGGGGATAGTCCAGGATGACGGCGTTTGGGTTTGGGAGGGGGCGGATGGGGGGGCGGTGTAGCCGCCTTTTTTGGCGAAGTAGAAGTAGTAGATGGCGGCGTAGACTAATCCGCCGATAACCAGGTAAAGAAGAATCCATTGCCAAAGGGGGCGTTTGGCGTAGTCCATATATAATAATAAACATGTCTGGGGGAAAAGGTCAAGCGGAAACGGCGACTTTGGCGGGAGGGTGTTTTTGGTGTACGGAGGCGATTTTTAGACGATTGAAGGGAGTTAGTGAAGTGACTTCGGGGTATGCAAATTCACTGGTTGAAAATCCAACTTGGGAGGAGGTATATAGCGAGAGGACGGAGGCGGCAGAGGCGGTAAGGATAAAATTCGACCCGAAGATAATTTCTTATCGGCAACTACTGGAAGTATTTTTTAAGCTGCATGACCCTATGAGTTTGAATCGGCAGGGAGCAGATGCGGGGACGGAGTACAGGTCGGCGATTTTTTACCATGACGAGGAGCAGGAAAAGGCGGCGAGGGGCGCAAAAAGCAAAGTTACGGGAGCAGTGACGGAAGTGGTACCACTGAAAAATTTTTACAGGGCCGAGGGGTATCATAGGGATTATTACGAAAACAATAAAACCGCTTCGTATTGCCGACTGGTGATTGATCCGAAGATTTCAAAACTATACAAAGAGTTTGAGGGAATGACCGCTTGATGTGGTATTATTTAGCCAGCATGAAGATATCGGTATTCGGGGCAACGGGGAGAACAGGAAGGATGGTGGTGGAGCAGGCACTGAGTCAGGGGATAGAAGTGGTGGGGCTGGTGCGGGATGTAGGAAAAATGACGATGGATGACCCAAAGCTGCAGATAGTCCAGGGAGATGTGCTGGATGAGACGGCGGTGGAGAGAACGGTAGATGAGGCTGATGGGGTGGTTGTGGCGCTGGGGCCTAAACCGGGGGGCGAGGATAATGTGATGGCGGTGGGGACGGGGTATGTAATTTCTGCCATGAGAAAGCACGGGGTAAGGAGACTGGTGGTGCAGAGTTCGTATGCCATGAGCGGGTCCGAGGCGGGAGTGAAGTTTTTGGAGGGAATGGAGGAGGAGACGATGAAAATGCTAAAGCCGGCGATTGACGATAAAATGAATCAGGAGCGGATGGTGCGGGAGAGCGGATTGGAGTGGACGATCGTACGGCCATTGACTTTGACTGATGGGCCAAGATTGGGAAAGTATAGAGTGGGGGAGGATATGGAAATAGCCAAGACGGATACGATATCACGGGCGGATGTGGCGGATTTGATGTTGAAATTGGTAGGGGGAAGCGAGTGGGTGGGGAAGACGGTTACGGTGACTGGCTAATGGGCATGCGGATATACGGATTGTTTTTCTTGTCCGGGCTGGCGGGGCTGATTTATGAAATAATCTGGGGGCGCTGGCTGGTCTTGATATTTGGGAGTACAACCAATTCGCTGACGGCGACAATTTCAGCGTTTTTGGGAGGCCTGGCTATCGGAAGTTTTGCGGCTGGAGGAATAGTGGACAGGCTTAAACCAAAAACTCTTTTGCGGGGGTATTCTTGGCTGGAGGCGGGGGTGGGGGTAACGGCCCTTTTTAGTCCGTGGCTGTTTTCAGTAATCAGGCAGATATACTTTGGGCTTTCGGACGGGTCGAGTGTGACGACGGAGCTTTTGGTAATTAAATTTGCGTTGACGGCGCTGGTTATTCTGGTGCCGACGACCTTGATGGGGGCGACGCTGCCGTTTTTGGTGAGGTTTTTGCAGATGCAGATTAAACTGCCGGATGTTACGCTGAGCCGGCTGTATGCGGTGAACACTTTGGGGGGGATGGCGGGAGTCTTGGCGGCCGGATTTGTGCTGTTTGAACTAGCGGGCCTGGGGGGGGCACTGGCGGCGGCGGCGGGGTTGAATATCCTGGTGGCGGTTCTGGCGGGTCGGATAAAGATAAGCGAGGCTGAAAATGAAAGAGCTGTTCCAGCTGTCCGGCTGAAAATATCCCCGGAGCTGGTGTTGGGGGTTGCGGGTTTTGGTGTATCCGGGTTTGTGGCCATTGGCTACCAGATATTGTGGACTCGGGTGTTGACGCCTGGAATGGGGACAATGGTTTACGCTTTTTCTTCCATTCTGGCGTTTTATTTATTGGGGTTGGGGCTGGGAGCTTGGGTATATCCGGTTTGTAGACGATGGGTGGGGCGGGGGGTGGGGGGATTTGGCCTGCTGCAGCTGGGGATTGGGGCGGCGGCGCTGATACCAGTACTTATTATGCATAAGACGGTAATGCCGGCAAATTTGGAGCTGGTGATGAGACTTCTGCCGGCGACACTTTTGTTTGGGCTGACGTTTCCGGCGGTGATGTCAGTAATTGACCAGCCGGGGGCGACGGGAAGGGTAATCGGATGGGCATATCTGGGCAATACAGCGGGGGCGATATTGGGGGGGTTTGCGGCGAGTTTCGTGCTAATTCCCCGGGTGGGGAGCTCGGCCGGGATAGTGGGATTGGCTGTGGTTAATTTTGTATTGGCATGGCTGTTTGCCGCTTGGGAAAAGAAGCGCTGGGGGAAATTGCCGGTTCTGGCGGCGGCGGGGGCCCTGTTTTTGGTGGGGATTTATCTGGTGACTTATAAGCGAGCACGACTGCTGCCGTTTAAGACGGATTGGCCGATTTTGGAGGCGGGGGTACAAGGGGTGGCGCACAGGTTTTTGGAGGATGAAGCGGCGACGGTTTTTGCCAAGGGGAAAAGGGAAAAAGAGGAGCCGCAGTTGGTAATTGACGGGGTGGCCACGACACACAGGGTGGGGCTGACTAAATATATGGCGCACCTGCCGATACTAATGCATCCTCGTCCGGGGCGGGTGCTGGTGGTGGCGCTGGGCATGGGAAATACATACAGGTCGAGTCTGAAACACGGCATTGAAACTGATGCCGTGGAGCTGGTACCGTCGGTACCAAAAATGGCGGATTTGTTTCACCAGGAGAACATAACCAGTTATGAGAAAGGACGGATAATTATTAATGACGGGAGAAACTACGCTTTTTTGACCAGGAAGAAGTATGACATTGTGATCACCGATCCGCCGCCGCCATTTAATACTGCGGGGTCTACGGTCCTGCATTCGGTGGAGTACTACCGGGATTTGCGCCGAATTTTGAATAAGGGGGGAATCGTGAATCAATGGATCTATGCATATGGCGCGAGGGCGGATGATATCTCGATGGCGATTCGGACTTTTTTGGAGGTGTTTCCGCAGGTATTGGCGGTGCAGAAGGCGGATAGCCCCGGGGGAATATTTTTGATGGGGTCCGATAGACCACTTGAGAGGAACAAGGTTTATGGGATTTTGAAGAACAAGATTGTCTTTGAGGATCTGCTGGAGGTGGCGGACCGGGAATATGTAAGTACCGAGCTGGAGCCGATGGAGATTATCGGCGACCGGGAAAGTTTGATGAATCAGTTGGGGGAGTTCCCACTGATTACTGATACACACCCGAGGACAGAGTATTTTCTGATTAGGCACAGGACGACTTTCGCTCCAACGCTGGTGGAGGATGAATTGATAAAGTTTATCGCGGAGTTGAAGAATGGAGAAACTTGAAGCCTTCTACTACAAAAAAGAGGGTTGTGGAGAGGGATATGGCTATCAACCAATAGACAATGCCGGGATTGGTGACGCCAAAAAACTCTCGAGACCCGGGAAGGATGAAAGGCGTAATTTGCAATCCGAAACCGGCAATGACCGCAAGAACTAACCACCGATTTTCGAAAAGATGGTTTTTCCAGAAGGGAGTTAGAAGTGTTCGGGTGGAAAACACATAAACTAGCGAGTTTGTGCCTAATGTGATGAAGGTTATAGATCTGGCAAGTAAAATGTCGCCCGAGGTTTTGTACATATAGATAAAGAATAAGAGAGCAGAAATGCCGGATATGAAACTAACAGTGCCGACCAAGCCGGACATCCAGCCAGTTATTAACGGCTCTTGGGGATTTCTGGGGGGCTTGCGCATGATATCTGCTCTTTTGGGGTCGATGGTTAAGGCAAAGAAAGGGAAACCGTCGGAGATGAGATTTATCCAGAGTATTTGGACCGCCGTTATGGGTAAGGGCAGGCCCAAAATTATACTGCCGACCACGACGACTATTTCACCAAAGGCGTCACTTAGAAGGTAAAGAATGATTTTTCGAATGTTGTCGAATATGCCTCGGCCTTCTTCGATGGCGGCTATTACGGTGGAGAAGTTGGAGTCCAAAAGCACCAGGTCGGCGGTTTCTTTGGCGACATCGCTAGCCTGGTCGACAACGATGCCGATATCGGATTTGTGCAGAGCCGGAGCATCGTTGACGCCATCGCCCATCATGGCGACAACCTCGCCGTTTTTCTTTAAGGCCTCAACTATCTTGAGCTTTTGCTCTGGGGTGGTTCTAGCAAAGAGCTTGACTGATCTGACTTTTTGGGCCAATTGAGAGACAGTCAAGCGCTCGAGCTGGCTGCCTAGGAGAATCTGGGCATCAGAGATTGGCATATTGATCTCGGACAGAACATATTTTGCCGTTTTGGGATAATCTCCGGTGATGACGATGAGTTTGATGCCGGCTTGCAGGGCGATTTGGAGGGCTTCTTTGACGCCATGTCTGACTGGGTCGGTAAAGACGATTAGTCCGACCCAGGTTAAATCGTGCTGAGCGTCTGAGGCGGTTAGTTGAACCTTTTTGAGAGACGTAACTTTGCGAGCTAAGCCGAGGACCCTTAACCCTTGGGAGGTTAAGTCTTCAAGATCTTTTTTGACGCCGACTTTGGTTTTATCGTCGATATTGCACCAATCGAGAAGGACTTCGGGGGCGCCGTTGACGAAGATAATGTGGTGGCGGCTGTCCCATTTGTGGAGACTGGTGAAGAATCTGTCTTGGGGCGAGAAGGGGATACTGTCGAGCCGGGGGTGCTCCTGGAGAAAGTCTTTGACAGTAGCTCGCCCCCATTCGAAGCCGGTTATGAGGAGCGGATCGTCAAGATCGTTGGCCAGGACTATCTGTTGGGCCAGTTTGATTTGATCTCCTATGTACTTGACGACCTGCATTTTGCCTTCGGTGAGGGTGCCTGTCTTATCGACGCAAATAGTGGTTACGCCGCCTAATGTTTCGGCAGAGGCGAGTTTTCTAACCAGTCCCCGGCGCCTAAGTATTCTTTGCATGCCGATGGCCAGGATGACGGTCATAGATACAATCAAACCTTCGGGGATGCTGGACACGGCGAGGGCGACGGCGATTTTGAACATATCTATTAATTTTTCTCCCCTGATACTGCCGATTATTAATATGAACGATGTGAGAAATAAAATTACAGACACGAGTTTTTTGCTGAAGCGGTTGAGCTGGAGCCTCAGGGGAGTGTCTTCTCTGACTTGTTGAATTTGGTTGGCTATACCGCCGATTTTTGTGCGCTGGCCGGTGGCGGTGACTTTGATTAAAGCAAGGCCTGAGGAAACTGTGGAGCCCATGAAGACTGCGTCTGAACGCTGTTTGGCTACAGGGACACTTTCACCGGTGATAATGGCTTCGTCAAAGTACACCCGATTGGCAAAAAGAAGCTGGCCGTCCGCGGGAACTTTTGTCCCTTGGGAGAGGAAGACGATGTCACCCGGTACTAGATTGGCCGAGTCTATTTTTTGGCGAATTCCGTCGCGAATGACTTCGGTTTTGGGGCTAATGAATCTTTTGAGAGCTGATAGGGCGTCATTGGCTTTTTTCTCCTGGATAAATCCAAGCAGGGAATTGAGAAAGACCGCGAGAAATATCAATGTGGAATCGGGAAAGTGCTGGAGAAGAAGGGTGATGAATCCGGCAATGGTGAGGACGTAGACCAGGGGATTTTTGAACTGGGAGAGGTAGATGGATAGGGGAGTGGGGGGGGGTTTTTCGGGCAGTAAGTTGGGGCCGTGTTGGCCTAAGAGACGCTTGGCTTCTTCGGTGGTAAGTCCTGGTTCATCTGGATACATACACGGATTTGTTGACTATATATCCATCATACCCTGGGGAGCTCGAGTATGTTGGATATAATTGATGGCAACCATGGCTCGATCCACCCGATTCTTATTTTTTCTGTTGGTGTTGGCCGGGCTGACTCTCTCCATTCATATCAACTCACAGCGAGTGATGTTTACCGATGAGTTGCTGTTTGAAGAAGTTAGCTATCGGATGGTCCAAACCGGAAACTTTCTGACGCCAATAATTGACGACAAGCCCTGGCTGGAGAAGCCCCCTCTGTACTTTTGGATGACCGCTCCACTTTTTCGCGCTGCGGACTGGATAAGCTCAAAAAACCTGTTCGACTGGTCGCAAAATCTTACACCCGACCGCACTTTCATTTATCCCTGGATACGCCGCTTCTGGACCAAGTTTCTGGCCGTAATTGTGTTGATTTATGTCTATCGGATTAGTAAAGAGTTGGCAGGGGTCCGCCAAGGTCTGATTGCCTTCGGGTTGCTGTTGGCTACTCCGTTGTTTGTTTTCACTAGTTTTTCGGCCAGCCTCGATGTGGCCGGCAGTGCTTTTATAACGATCGCTTTTTTCTACTACTTGCGGTACTTGCGGCAGGGGAGGGGATATTACTTGTTTTGGGGGAGCGTGGCGATAGACGCATCTGTCATGACGAGGTCATTTCTGGGGCTGACTCCTTTGGCAGTTATTGTTCTCCACCAGTTGTTTTTCGTCCGCAGGCGAATACCAGTTAAACACATACTTGCCTCGGTGGTTACCATTGCCGCTTTTGTTCTGCCCTGGCACTGGTATGCCTATGTTCAGTATCGGCAAGATTTTTTGAACACATACTTGGGTTTTAATAGTATTGGTCACGTTGTTGAAGTTCCCGAAGGGTATACCCAAACCTCGGCCTGGTACTATCTGGCTTTGCTGTTGACGCAAAATCCGTGGTTTTATTTTGCCATAATCACAGTTTTTGGTTGGGCTACTGCACGACGCAACTACCCGCCAGAACTTAGCCTTATTTTTCTGTGGTTTTTGGTTCCGATTCTTGTCTTATCGGCGGCGGCTACTCGTCACCAATGGTATATGATTCAAATTCTCCCTTCGGTTTCTGTCCTGGCCAGCTTTATTGTGGACAGGCTGAGCCGCTATTTGGGTATGGTTGGTGAAATTTTCGCCCTGGCTTTTGTTTTTGCGCCGTTTTTGGCTGTGGCCGCTTTTGGTTACAGGCGGGCGCCGGTAGTTGAAGCGGTTTATGCCGTGTTGCCGTACATTTCTGAAAATCAGCCTCTGTTCACTCTTAACCAAAGTTATTTGCCGCAGACTCTACTTTTCCGACCCCGCCCGGTGCAGATTATTAATTTTGACCAACTGGCTGGGGCGGCTGAGACGAGCTCTCCTTTCTATGTCTTTATTGCCGACAAAGATTTGGAGATGGCGAGGAGAATTGTTGTGCACCTGGAAAGGCTGGGTTCTTTTTCACCGGGAGGTGTGTTTTATGTTCCTTAATTCGGCGGCTGTTTGCTTCTTTGTAAATGTCAGAGTAAATTTTAATTATGGCTCTGCCGCCCGACTATGAACTGAGTCTGATGTACGGCGGTGAGGGTGACTTTTGTGCTCCCGCGGCTTCCGAAAACCGAAAGAGATTGGTCGATTGGGAATTGATTAGAGGAGCTTTGGCTCTTCCTCTTCTTTTAGTTCCGGCGGCTTTAACGGTAATGGAACTTGCTGCCGAAGCGGCCAAGGAAAGCGTAGACAAGTTTATAACAAACAAGCATGCTTGAGAATGCCCTTTTTATTTTGAGGCATCCAATGATCGCCGCTCGTACGGCCAGTATACTTTTTCAGGCATCCCTAAATATTTATGAGACTCCCATTGGAGATTTTCCGGTTGAACCTGAAATACTATTTGACTTGCCGTTGTCGCAGGCCGCGGCGAGATTGGGGTTAATGAACCCTGGGCCCGATCTTCCCCCATCTTTGGATTGGGGCAACAAAAAACCCGAACTAGGTAACAGACCCCTCCATAATGACCTATAAACCAGCGCTTAACGAGGTGGCGGTTTTTAAGGGTTGCAGGTATTGGGGATAACCGTGTCTGGAACTAAGCCGGCTTGGTGGGCATTAACTTCACCACCAACTCCGAAGCTTCCGTCGGCTCCTGGGCCGCTGGCAGCCCATGATATAAATCCTCCCCAGCCCGCGCCGGGATCAAACTGAAAATCGGCAGGTTCTGTCTGGCCGTATCTGGCGGCTCCAGAGATGTCGCTGCCGAAACACCCTTGAACAGCTGGTTGAGCCGCAAAGCTTGGTAATGCGCTTGCCGCAAATAAAGCCGTAACAGCTCCAATTGTAGCGAATTTTTTAATCAATTGCCTCACCCCCTTTCATTAATTTCACCAACCTAAAGCCTTAATTACCATATCCGCATTGGCATATGTGCCTTCTGGGAGTGCTTTTGAAAATTCTGCTTTGTCTTCCGGCGAAAAATCGGACAGGCCGTCGCACTCAGCCAAAAGCTGGGCCCGGGTAGCGGGGTATGTTTGATGTTTTTTAAGATGATCGATTGCTCCTGCTTTATTCATCATAATTTACTCACCCCTTTCAATATTTCGGTTATTCCAAAGCCTCATCACAAGCTTCGTGGGAACCTTCGTGCAGCTTGGCTATGATATTAAAGATTGTTCCAGGCGGCACGGGAATAGTGTCGATGAACGCTTTTAGACCCGGCATCCCATCGGGGAATTCTTCTGATGACCCGGGGGGCGAAATTGCCGCTGCTTCCTGACCCATGCAACTAGCTTGCGCGGAAGGATCAACTGCAAAAGCTGGCAGGGAGCTGGCTGCCAGAAGCGAAATTGCTGCTCCAATTGTTATTATTTTTTTAATCATTGCAGCGGCTAGGCTGGTAAGACTGAAGTTATGAATGCTGTTATAGGATAGCCGAAAAAAATTATCAGTTAAGGAGATTACAGGAATTTTGTAGGATGACTCACAGCTGGAACTTGTTTTCCAAAAGGGAGAGGTTTTTGACGACGAGAAGACGATTGCGCCGGGTGAGGAGACCTTCCTTTTCTAACTTTTTAAGCTCTAGGCTGGTAGTTTCGCGGGTGAGACCACTAAGATGAGCGATGTCCTGATGGGTGAGAGGGAGTTGGATGATGACGGAGGAGTGGGAATGAGAGCCAAAGCGCAGGGCACAAATATGAAGAGCAGTGGCGACGCGGGCAGACGCGGAACCTGAGAAGAGATGCTGGAGGCGGGAGAGGAGGCTATCCACGCCGGATAAAATCCTTTGGGTGAGGGCAAAAAGGACGTCTGGATGAGACTGAAGATAGGAAAGAACCAGGTCTTTGGGGGCGCGGCGGAGGCTAACTTCGGTCAAGGTTTGGTAATAATAAGAATTGGGGGAGGCGGTGATGGCCCAGATCATGGGAAAATAGGCGCCGGGGCTGAAAATGTTGAGAGTGAGCTCGCGGCCGTTGGCAAAAAGGGAGAACATACGGACATAGCCAGAGTGGATATAGTAGATGCCGGGCGGCGGGTCTTCGCTTCTGATGAGAGTTTCGCCTTTACGGTATTTTAAGAGGGGAAAGGGGTGAAAAAGCTTCTGGAGTTGGAGGGTAACCGAGTCTGGCATGCCGGTGACCAGTATATACCCATTTAACTTATTTTATCCCCTCTATATGTTTCCTTTTAAGTAAGATAGTAGTAAACCTCTTGACAGGCGATTTTTACAAGCGTAACGTAAAAACACAGCCAATGGCAAAGAAGAAAAATTCCAAACTTGTCCCCATCTTTTCTCTAATCATTATAATTGCCGGGTTGGTTGTGGCGGCTTTCTTGATTAGGCGACCTCAGAATTTTAAGCCTCAGGCCGCTGTTAGTGATCCTTTGGCAGGAGTGTCTGCAGTCGCTTCCGGCTCCTCCTGTCAGTGTACCGGATCGACTTCGGCCTGTGCGAATTTTGCCACTCAAAATAAATGCACTGCTAATAAGAAGTGTCAGTGGGCTTGTCCTGCCCAGGCCACAGTAACTTCCCCCAACGGGGGTGAGGTGTGGCAGAGGGGCAAAACTTACCGGATTACCTGGAACCAGACTCAGGCGGCCGGTTCGACCGGGCTCTTTCTCTACACTCGGGGAACTGGCGGCGATACTTACCTTGGAGCTATCGCATACTACGTCAGCAACAAGGAGGGGGCCAACTATTATGATTGGACGATCGGTGCGTCGGGTACGACCAATCCTCCGGACGGCAATAATATAATTGTCGCGGTGGGGTTGTATGACTCCAACGCCAGCTTAATCTCCTCAGACAAAAGCAACAATCCATTTACGATCGTTTCGCCTACTCCAACTCCTGCTCCCCAGGCGACGGTGCTTACTCCCAACGGGGGCGAGATTTGGCAGCGGGGGACTACCCACCAAATTACATGGAATCAAACTAGGGCCGCGGGTTCGACTGGTTTATTCCTTTACACCCGGAGTTCGACTGGCGATACGTACCTGGGGGCTATTGCGTATTATGTCAGCAATGTTGCCGGGACCAATACTTACGCGTGGACCATTGGAGCATCGGGTACGACCAATCCGCCGGACGGGAGTAATATCGTCGTCGCGGTGGGGTTGTACGATTCTAATGGTAATTTAATTTCCTCGGACAAAAGCGATAACCCCTTTACGGTTGTATCAGCATCTGTTCCTCAGGCCACATTGACTTCTCCCAACGGGGGTGAGGTGTGGTCGCGGGGGACAACGCACAGAATTACCTGGAACCAGACTCAGGCGGCTGGTTCGACCGGGCTCTTTCTCTACACTCGGGGAACAGCGGGCGATACTTATCTTGGAGCCATCGCTTACTACGTTAGTAACAGACAGGGGGCTAACTATTACGATTGGAACATTGGCGCGTCGGGTACGACTAATCCGCCGAATGGCAGTAATATCCTTGTCGGGGTGGGATTGTACAATTCGAGCGCGAACTTGATCTCTTCGGACAAAAGCGACGCTCCTTTCACGATTACTCCCTAATGTTTGTAACTTTTTGTTGGTTTGCTCGAGGATGAGAGATTCTTTTTTATGAGCGCGAGTGGAAGTTTTTTATCCAGGGGGAATCGGATCGTTCCAATGTATGCTACACTGAACATACTGAGGGGGGGTGAGGTGCGTATTATGATCAAAGTTCTTGTAGTCGAAGACGATGAGCTTATATCGCGGATGTACCAGAAAGTATTTCAGTCCGAGGGGTATGAAGTATTTGTGGCAGAAAATGGTCAAGTAGGACTGGATTTAGCCCGAACCAAGGAGCCAACAATCATACTTTTGGATATCATGATGCCAAAGCTAAATGGGATGCAAATGTTGCAGCAGTTAAAGGCTGATCCAAAAATTGCTAAGATTCCAGTGGTTATATTGACTAACCTTTCAGGAACAGCAGATGCAGAGAAAGCATTAGAGTTCGGGGCTGTAAAGTACATCATTAAAAGCGAGTATAAACCGAAAGAAGTATTTGACATAGTCAAGAAAATTTTGGCTGCGTATACCAGAGACGAAGTACCCAAAGCGTAAAGCTCATGGATGAATTTCTGCCCGGTTTTCTCAAATCAAAGTGGAAGAGTGTTTTTTATGTGTTGGCATACATACTTCTTTGTCTGCCCATTGTTGCTTTATCCGTTTTTTCGTATAGGCAAGTATACAACGATCTTACTAGCCTAACATTGTCCAATCGACAATCAATTGCCTATCTGGCGGCGAATAGCTTAAAGGAGGAATTTTTGCATCTGACTGAATTGGCTCAGTCTTTCTCCACCAGACCGGTTTTTCAGGATCTTCTGGCCGAGGGAAAACCGAACGAGGCAATTAAACTACTTGAGTCTGTACCGACATATTTTCCTGAAATCGAGCGGTTATTTGTGGCGGATCTAAAGGGAACACTGCTTATAGATACCCCACATTTGTCTGATGTGGTGGGAGAAAATTTTGCCCAAAGAGATTGGTATCAAGGGGTAACCCGTGAGTGGAAGCCATATGTCTCGGAAATTTACAAGAGAACGGCAGAACCATCATACAACGTTATTGCCGTCGCCGTCCCGATACTGGACAAGGACCAGAGGCCTATGGCTATTCTTGTGCTGCAAGTAAAAATTGACACTCTGACTGACTGGAGTAAACGTGTCGATGTGGGGACGGGGGGATTTTTGTACTTTGTGGATAAAAAAGGTCAAGTTGCGGGATACGCTAGAGCCTCTTCGGAGGGCGAAATTCTTGACTTTTCATCTGTTGCCATCGTGCAAAAAGTTTTGAAAGGCCAATCGGGCATTGAAATCAATTTCAACGAGTTGGACAACGAAGAGCGGTTGGCCGCCTACAAACCGGTCTCCGACTATGGCTGGGGGGCAATTGCCACTCAACCTACCATCAATGCTTTTTCGCGTAGGACAGAGACCTTACGTATTGTAATTGCAATTTTTGGTTTTATTACCTTTCTCAATTTTACTTTTGTCTGGTTTCTTTTACGATTTTTACGAATCATTGACGGATTTCGTGAGCGACAGGAAACGTTTCTGAAAAGCATCGGTGATGGGGTGATGGCCATAGACAGGAAATTTGTCATAACGCTTTTCAATACAGCCGCTGAAAGGTTAACCGGATTTTCTCCACAAGAGGCAATCGGCAGACCGATGCGGGATATTGTCAAGCTTGTGAATGAAAAAGATAGAACCGAAAATATCACTTTTATCGAAGAAGCGATGCTTTTCGGTAAGAATAAGGAAATGGCTAACGGTGTTGTGTTGATTACCAAGACGGGAGCGGAAATTCCCGTTGGAGACAGCGCGGCACCTGTTTTTGACGCAAACGGAGTCGTTTCGGGAGCAATCATTGTGTTTCGTGATGTAAGCCGAGAAAGAGAAATAAGAAAGATGAAAGACGAGTTTGTGTCTTTGGCGTCTCACGAACTGCGAACGCCCATGACGTCCATTGCCGGCTTTGTGGACATGATGCGTGAGGGCCGGTATGGTCAGATCACAAAGGAATTTCAGGAACCCTTGGGTTATATCGCAGAAAGCATTGACCGGCTTATTCGGCTTGTCAATGATCTTTTGAATGTTTCACGCATTGAGGCCGGAAGGATGAAATTTAATCTGGGACACGTTGATTTAGGCAAGATAGCCTCCAAAGTAGTTACAGAGCTGCAGCCGGTGGCAGAGCAAAAAAAACTTGAACTTACTTCCAAAGCAGAAGAAATGATTGAAGTACAAGCCGACACAGAAAAAGTTGAACAAATTCTGCATAATCTCATCGGTAATTCTCTGAAGTTTACGGATCAAGGGAGGGTAACAGTTATCGTAAGAAAGGATAATGATTTTGGAATAATAGAAGTAGTTGATACGGGAGTAGGAATACCTGAGGACGAGCAAAAGAAATTGTTTGGCAAATTCCAGCAGATTGATATTGATTCTGCGGGACGTCCGAGTGGTACGGGCTTGGGGCTCTATTTATCCCGGCAACTGTCGCAAAAAATGGGAGGGGATGTGCTTCTAATTGAGTCCAAACCTGATTTAGGATCGAAATTTGCTCTAAGATTACCTACAATCGACTCAGCTACAGCTCAACGTGTAGCCAAATAAATAGCATCTGAATACGGTACCACTCAAGATTAAAAGTGAATCTGTTTTGTGCTCAGTAGCTAAATGAACTAGTGAAACACAGAGACCAACAAACTTAAAAATAGAGACACCAGAGCATACACCCCAATCATTTTAAGGACATATTTGGTTCTAACTACTGACAAAAACAACATTATAACCACCAGATTAAATATGGGTGAGACGCTTAAAAATATCATAGTCCCGGCGGGTGTCATGCCCAAATCCGCCAACGCTCTGGCCACGGGGTAGTTGCCTAGTATTGTCCCGAAATACAATCCAAATCCCACCACTAGACTGGTGATTACACCGCCTATTTGGGAAGTCATGGCTAAACCCAAACCTGTTAGCGGAATCACCACCCGCAGGATAGCCCCCACAGCAATCCCGATTAAAACCACTAATAAAGTTTTCCCCTGGGCCCGCCAAAAGTCACCGTTTTCCCTTGTGGGGTGGGGGATAAACTTAAACTTTTCTTTTCGGAAACTCCAGGTGGTAACCACTAGCGAGACCAGAATCACCGCCGCATTCAAAACTGCGATTTTTAGTCCGAACAAATCGGAAATAATAAAAAAAGATTGCAGATCATAGGCTCTTTCTGCCAGTAAAAACCCAAATAGCATCAATGGCTGGGCTCCCAGGCGGATAAGTTCCCCGGTAATAGGCAAGGCTGACATGATTGAGAGCGGCGAAGCCATGCCTACCAACTTGGCCACCAGAATATTGGGCAGTGAAACCTTGCCTAAGAAAGGGCGGATCACTCGGATGTCTACCGATCGATCTATCACATATGCTACTATCGTCCCCACTGCAAACCAGGGCAAAATGTTTCCGGCATAGGAAACAAAGGTCTCGGTAAACAATTCCATTCATTTAGGATATCCAAACTCCCGTTCTTGGTCCAGTAGCGTATTCTAGTCAGTATTGTATTATCTATATTATGGGAAGCTTGCCTGGAGAAGTTCAAAAATTCCTTTCTGGTAATAATCTGGCGACAATTGCGACGGTTTCTGACGATAATGATTATCCTTATGTGCTTCCAGTATTTTATGTAACCGATGAAAGCGGCAGTTTATATTTTGCGACTCACAAGGATAGCAAAAAACTTCGTAATATTTTGTCTCATCCCCACATAGGAGTGGCAATAACAGACCCTGTTAATTTGATGTCTCTGCAGTTACAAGGAACGGCGACTGTCGTCCCGCAAAAATACGAAATGATTCAAGAATTGCTGAGGGCGGCCAATGAAAGGAGTGAGAATTCGTTTCCGCCGTTTATGAAAATTGAAGCAGGTTCAATGGAAATTGCGGCCTTTACTGTCCATTGGTATCGGCTGGCAAGTTATTCAGAAAAAGACGCAGTATTTGCGGAAGGTACTTTGTAAAATGAAGTTAATGCCCAAGATGCAAAAAGGCTCTGCATTCACCCCGGCTATAATCGCAGTTGTAATACTTCTGGTTGTTGGGGTGGTTGTTCTAAAGTTTTTTGGCGATCGTTCCCCGGGTTCCGTTGGTAAAAACCTCCAAAAAGTAAAACAGTCTTCTTGTCCTGACCCGTTTATTTTTGAGCTGCCGGTAGATATCAATAAGGCTACTTCTGTTCTTTATCCCGGACAGGTGAGGGGCGGGGATTATAAAGCTCATGGCGGTTTTCGGTTTGATACTTCCCATCCCAATGACATTGCAGTTACCGCTCCTTACGACGCTCAAGTTATTGCCGGAGCCCGCTATCCGGCCGACACTGGTGAGATTCAATATACTTTTGACTTTGCCCACCCTTGCGGAATTCGATATCGTTTCGGCCATTTACTTACCCTTACGCCAAAGTTTCAGGCAATTGCTGAGAAATTTCCACTCCCCAAAGGATTGGATTCTCGGACGACAGAGGTTTATCCTCCGGTAGAAGTTAAGCGGGGGGAGGTAATTGCAACTGCGGTTGGTCTGACGCGGGGAGGGCCGAGTGCCTTAGGGGGTCTGAACATTTTTGTAGATTGGGGAGTGTATGATTACCGGCAAAAAAATGAGGCGGCAGAAGACCCCGATTGGGCCGCTAACCATACTTCTGAAACTTACCAGTACGCCGTGTGCTGGTTTGATTGGATATCTGCTGAGGATAAAGCAAAAGTTTTGGCTTTGCCGTCGTCGGATTACCAAAGCGGCAAGATAAGTGATTATTGTAAATAATAAATATGTCCATAGTTATACGCTTTTTAAAATTGCACTTGGCTATTCGGTTACTGGTTATCTACTGGGTTTTTATAGGTCTTATGTGGCTTACTCTTTTTACCCCTTTGGGAACATGCAGGGGGGGATTTGATATTTGCTTTCCTGCGGCCATATTTTTGATCATGATACCTTCAATTCCGGGGATATTAATTCTCAATAAGATCGCTCCAGCCATCTCGCCGTCGTTTGGAAGTTGGATAACATATAGCGAAAATCTTACTCAAGTCACCTTTATTGGATACTTCATCACGTCGCTACTTCTTATTTTGGCCGGAATGCTTTTCGGCCATCACCCAAAGATTTCCGTACCCGTAAGAATTCGAAGAAAATCATAAAAGAGCTCAGAACCTATATTGTCTTGTTTTTGGGGCTATTTAAATAGTGAAAACTTGCCAGTGAATTCTTTTAGGTCATTAGAGTTCCCAAAAAGAGTAATTCCGTAATACTCTAAATCAGCTTCTTCTGCAGCGGCCGTGGATTCGACTTGCTCTCGTGAAGTTCCGACAGTCATTGTACTTGTAAAATCTGTAAAGGCAATTCCTCTTCGCAGAGCCTCATTTCTCACTGTTCTTATTTGATTTGAATTATCGGCCGCTAATACAATAAATCCAAACTGGGATATTCCAGGATGACTTCCACTGTCTTTGTCTTTGTAATCCAAGAAACACATTTCGTCAGCATTCCCAATTTTACCTGCCAATCCCGCTGTCATATGACCCAGCGCATTCATTAGTCGCCCTACTTCAACCTTTTTGTTCAGGACGGCAATAAATCGCTTTGATTTTTCATCTGGTAAAGCACTCCAATCCATGCGAGTATTTTATCAAAGACTTCACCCCAATTATCAGACATGTCAGGACTTGAGCGTGAGTGAGATTTAGTAGGCAATAGCTTTTCCAGAAACAGAAGTAGTGAGGTCTCTCGTTGTCGACTTCGCCGGGATGGACAGATTTCGAACATATATATTTTTCTCTCCCTATCGACCAAGATCAATAATTTAGCTGCTATATAATCTTGTTTAGTGCCTTACAAATCGATCGCTTTTCTGTTTCTGATCATCTCTGTTATTTTCATAAACCACCTATTAGCAGTTACTCTTGGCTTACTGGGTCGCTGTCAGATTTCATATCTACCTGGGTCACAGGTAAAACTCCTCACTAGTTGTGTTGGGTTTACTGAGCGTTTTATTTCTCATACTCTCCAGGCGAGTGCGATAACCCTAGACAGCCATATTATTACCCCTCTCCCCAGCCTCGCACCAGAAATAGTTTCTCATGAGATGGGACACGTATTTCAATATCGAATTTTAGGCCCCATATTTTTACCTGCCTACGCAATTGCCCAGCTAATTGCAATCGGGGAAACTAGATATCTCCACCAGACAAATGTTCATGCCCGCAATTATTTTGAAATTTGGGCTAATTCTATTTCCCATCTTCCTCTCGAACCGACATACTAATGCTTGCTCAGTGGGATGATTACTGGGAAGGGGGGAATTAACTGTCTGATCCTCCACCCAGGGCATATCTTGCCAATTTTTCGACTGATTCCCTCGCGGCATCAAGTGGTTCACTAAATAAATTTCGGTGTCCGGTTATCTCGAAGGCTTTGGTCATCCTTAGTTCGGCTAATTTAGTTAGTGCTTGTCTAGCGCTTGCTGAGTTAGCAGCCAACTCACGGATTGTTTCTTCAGTTTCTTGCCTTACTGTGACCTAGACGCCAAAATCGCCCAACGTAAACGTATCGTTTTTTGGCTGTTCTTTTCCCATGCGAACATTATTGTACTCAGATAGTCAAGTGACTTCTCCGTTATTGTGGAATTCCTTGCTCCCCTCTGATTGACATGTTCAGGAACAGGAAAATGAGGCAGCTGCAAAATTTATACCCGAAGCTCGCCACGGAACCCCCTGACGCCATAGTAAGATTCTGCACCGTTGTGATATACGAAGACATTGTCATAGCGGCGATCGGCAAAGAGGGCGCCGCCGAGTTTTCTAATATCAGCGGGTGTTATTATCCAGCTCGACGTCTTCGTATCGAAGACCCCAAGTTTTTGAAGCTGGCGATATTGTTCTTCCGTTAAAAGCTCAATTCCCATAGCATCAGCCATATCAATAGCATTATTTTTCGGTTTATGAACTTTTCTTGACTTGAGCGCTTCGCGGTCGTAACAAAGATTTCTGCGGCCGGCAGGGCTTTGGGCTGAACAATCATAAAAAATGTATTCGCCCGTCTTAGAATCATGACCCACAACATCCGGTTCACCGCCAGTTCTTTCCATTTCTGAAAGTGACCACAGTTTTTCATTACTGCCTTCCAGCTTTGCTTGTACTTTAGCCCACTGCAGACCTTTGTGGCGATTCGTGTTTTTCTCAAAACGGGCTTTCAATGCTTTGAGTAATTCTTCACGTTTATTGCTATTAATGTTGTTCATACTATCTATTATATTACCTCTTCTTTTTCTTCCTTGGCTTTGGTTCCGCCTGGTAGAAAATTGCAGAACCTATTATGCTAGAGTTGGGTTGTATGAGGTTAACCAATGATAGTTATACAATTTTAATTGGCACTAAAAACTTCACCGAACGATATTATAAAGATAAAAAAGTGTGGCTGAAGGTATCATCCCGCGGTAAAACATTCCGGATGACTGCTGAACAAGTCTTGAATCATCTTTTACCAGCACTATCTGGTATTAAACCAAACCTCACAGTAAAAGTAGTGTACAAGAAAGGAGATTAGAAGTTAAAGTCAACACACAGGATATTTGGCTCCCCAAACCTAGAATTAATATAACATTAGATTTCACCTCGATCATCCAAGCGTTTCAGGATTTACGGTACATTGGAGAATTGAGATAAAGATGGGAGGAGATAAGGAAGTTGCAAGTCGGTTCTTCTTTAGCTACACCTTAATTTTACTCTGACTGTTAATTATTACTGTATTCCAGAATGTCACCGGGTTGACAATCTAATGCTTTACAAATTGCCTCCAATGTTGAAAAACGGATAGCCTTTGCCTTTCCATTTTTTAAGATTGAAAGATTAGCCATAGTTATGCCAACTTTATCAGTAAGTTCCGTAACACTCATTTTTCTTTTCGCCAACATCACATCAATGTTAATTATTGTAGCCATAATTGCCCTCAGACCGTTAAATCATTTTCTGATTTTATGTCGACAGTATTTTGAAAAAGCTTTTGAAAGACACCGGCGGCTGTGGCAATCACACCAAATGCTAATGCCATACAAATGCCAAGCATTGTCGGACTTGCTATATCATCACCATGCACAAAGAAACGGAGGTAAAGCTCTGCTAATGCAATAAAACCGATAAGACTGAGGGAAGCAAATTTCATATTCTTGAGTGTATTAACAGTACCTTGGGAGAAGGCTTTATTAGCATCAATGAAGTTTAATAATTTGAACGCCTGGTATAACCCAACAAAAAATGGGATTGAAGTTATATAACCATAGATAATAAACGGGTCTGTATAAATACTGATTAGATCTAAGTTAGTAGCTCTTCCTTCAGTTTGAGGAAACCAAAGCATCCATATAAGGGCTCCGATTGCGGTAAGCAAAATAACAACTTTCAAGAATAATGTTGAACCACGTTTCACAACTGTATTTTACTTCATCATTTATCGTTTGTCAATATATAGTTATCGTTTAGCGATAGTACTAATAAGTTTTACTGACTTTATTAGGGATACTAAAATCCGAAGAAATCCATAGAAAACCTTAGAAATGCTCCCCAAGCCTAGAATTAATATAACTGTAGATTTCACTCCAATCATCCAGGCGCTTCAGGATTTACGGTATATTGGAGAACTAAGACAAAGGTGGAACGAGATTAAGAAACTTCAGTCTATTCCAACTTTAAACCTAGCAGGTTAATTAACTTTTTATCTTTGGGAAAAACTACCCTATTTTTCTTTCGCGAAAACTCTAACCCAGTTACCTCTAAAATCGACTCCGCAAGTTCGTAAACATCTTGCTCATATTTGTCTAAAGGGGTGGAAATCATTATTGCTTCAGGGTCAATATGTATTCCAAGTCGGGATTGTAATTTTGCAAATCCCGTAGAACTATCAAAAATCGGAAACCCTTGGTAAAACCCTAAGAGTTTACATACTTCCAGAACTCTTACTAAAAACTCATCTTCGAGCCGTAGTTTGGCAATATTAGCAGTCAAGAAATTCACTGCTTCTCTTATTACTGATTCTCTTTTTCCATAATCTAACTCATCAGTAGAAAATCTGTTGTAAAAGGCAGCCAGCTTGGACTTATTCCAATAGAAAGTTATATTATTTTGCGATTCAACCACTTCTTTCTGATCAAAATAAGAACTATATGGAACAGATAGGACACGTAACGCGGGTATTAATGTACTTGTATTAGAAGACATCTGCAATTTTACCTCAGAAGCTTTTAGTTCCTTTGTTTGGTCATAAATTAGAGCACCCCCTTTCCCAGATACATACTCTTTTCCATTTACAACCAGTCCTGTTAACTCAGAATTGAAAATTAATTTCTTACTACCTTGCTTTACCTCAAACTTCATAAGTAAAGTATATCAGAAGCTAAAAATCCGAAGAAATCCGTAGAATTGCTCGCCGGATGGGACGATTACCGAGAGGCTGACTGGTCTGACCTTATCGACTGTCCAGACTTAGTTATAGAGCAAACCCATCAACTCTTATCACTTTAAGCCAATTTAATTATGCAGGCAGGCTTTTATCCAGAAATACTTTCAGGGTGTCTAAGTCTTTTTTGCTAGAGTCGTAGTGATATGAAGTTATTCCAACTGATTGAGCACTTTTCACTGCTTCTGGGTTGTGCTCAAAATAGATAACCTCTTCCTTACTTAATCCAAAATGATTAAGCAGTGTTTCAAAATATTTCGGGTCGGTCTTTTCGGGATTGTGCTTGAGCGTAAACACCTCATAAGGCATCTTGTCCAAACCGAACTCTTTGTACTGTTCATCATTAGCTCCTGTCAAAATAATCTTCCTGTTCGGATAGGTTTCAAGCAAGTCGTGCATTTCTGCGAAAATTCCCTGACCTTCTATAACAAATGCGTCAACTGCGTCAACCAAAATTGTTTTCATAGTTAAAAGTATATCAGAAACATAAGCTACCCTCTCGTTTTCCGCAACTGCTCTTTAAGTGGGTCAAAAGTGGCAAATACAATCCCTCCCTCCATTGCTTCATCCAAATTAATTTTCCCCCTAAGGTGAGCTTCCTCATGCTGGTATAACCGAGCCAAAAACCCATCAACTTTCTGTTTTTGTCTCTGCCCGTTTACATCTGTCCACTCCATCACCATCCATTCTGGCCTTTCGGTATCTGCAGCCATAATTCCGGAACTTAAACACAATTCCCGATAAAAATTAGTTTCCTCAGATCTCTCAATGATTTTAGGGTTTATGAAAGTCTGCAGCCGATTATCCACGAAGGTTACAAATACAGCCTTACCTTCTCCAATTTGTGGAGCGGCAAACCCTCTACCATAATCAGCTATCTTTCTATATTTGATTAAAACTCTCCCTAACTTTTCTCCCAAAACTACTCCCTCTTCCACTTTCACCTCACTTACAACCTGTCTGAGCACCAGGTCTCCCGCATACCGCACCTCAGGTAGTTTTTTTAACACTTCCACCCAAGTATCGATTCGCTTAATTATTTTCATTGCAGCCCCATTTTACCAAGAAGTTCGGAAATCGTCCTTTCCTAGTACCAGTGCTCCCCCGGGAGGATTCGAACCTC
>Ga0209542_10001289_pt1 | contig 59152 bp, 60 predicted proteins | sample RifCSPhighO2_01_FD_184028 | JGI IMG/M metagenome (GOLD analysis project Ga0209542, IMG submission 184028) | Soil microbial communities from Rifle, Colorado - Rifle CSP2_plank highO2_0.1 (SPAdes) (version 2) | ecosystem: Environmental > Terrestrial > Deep subsurface > Rock core/Sediment ...
TCCCCACCGATAAGCTAATCTCCAATTATCCGCGCCAAATTGCTGATCCCAAGAGCGCTGCAATTCATCCCGCTTTTTTCCAAAATATCCCGGCCGTTCGAGGGTTGCCCAAGTCATTAATTCTGGTAATCAGCTTCAGATTTATAATAATATTGCCAGCAGAGAATATTGCCAGTAGAGAATATTGCTAGCAGAGACTATCGAAAATATTGAAAAACTATCCCACATTTTTTATAAACAGTTAAACATTTAAACCATTAAGGCTTTAATTAGAAATAATGGCTCTAGAATTAATTCTAAAATCATTGTATTTCTTTTTGCCGGCTTATGTTGCCAATATGGCTCCTATTTTATTGCGCTGGATTCCCTTTGCTAACAGGCCTGTCAGTAAACGGTTGTTCGGAGAAAACAAAACCTGGCGGGGATTATTAGTTGGAACTTTAGCTGGAGGATTAATCTTTGCCCTACAAAAAATAATTCATAACTCCGGCTGGCAGAAATTAGCTCTTATTGATTATAATGATTTCTCCTTTTTATTGGGCTTCTTACTGGGATTAGGCGCCTTGCTGGGCGATTTAGTAAAAAGTTATTACAAGCGCAAAGCGGAAATTGCTCCGGGCAAGCCCTGGATACCTTTCGATCAAATAGATTTTGTTATTGGCGGGCTGGCGCTGGGTTTTTTTATTTACGTTCCACCGGTAGAAGTAGCAGTGGTTTTATTAATAATCAGCCCGTTGTTGCATGTCCTGGTGAATTATATTGGATATTTATTGAAGATAAATAAATGCAAAATTTAGTTATTAACCTGAGGTTAGAAGCAGCTGGCCCTGATTTAAACTGGAAGTTATCTGGCTGGAAGTTTGCTCTAAGCTTTTCATCGCCGAATCCAAATTTTGTTTAGCTTCATCTACATCTATCTTGGGATGCCGTTGCAAATACGTTTTCTGATAAGCTTGTTCTACTGTTTTAATGATGGCTGCTGGCAAATGAGCGTAAGCCTGCAGTATTTCCAAAAACTCTGGCGCTTCATTAACTTTCACCGCCTCGGCTTTAAACTGAGGAAAAACGAACAGCGGCTCGACTTCTTCGGCTAAGGCAGCCCAATCAGCAGTAATGCCTACCCTAGTATATAATTCTAAACGAACCTTGTTCTCCTGCCGACGATATTTGATAAACCGCGAGCAGTAACGTTGATTTAACAAACCCCCTCCTTTAAACACCTCAACAAAAGCATATGAATCTTCTAAATTTATTTGCGCTTCTCTTTGTTTTTCAACAAAGGTTAAAGCTTCTATTTCGCCTTCTGGTTCAGAAAAGGTTTCTTTAAGCCAGTGAGATACTTTTTTGTCTTGCTCGGTTTTTATTAATAATCCCATTCCTGTTCTTGGCCCGGCTAAGCTCAAAGTTCTAACTATTGGTTTAGTGCTTATATTTATTATAAACTGGACAGGGATAACTTTATACGAGTAGTTTATCGGAAAGGGGGTGGACAAGCCATAAAAACCGCTTAAACTTTGCTGAGAAGAAGTTAACTTAATTAAAGGAAAGCACAACGGGCTTCCGATGATAATAGAGGCACCTTCCCTTCGGGTAGTATGATCCCCTTCAAAATCGTCGTACGTGTACGCCTTTGGATCATAGATTTTAATCCCCCCCTGGCCAATGATGGCTCGGTGGTATAGCTCGCTAGAACGCTGGAAATTATCGTTGCCGCCAACTAAATATTCCGGCATCATCGCCGCATCCAGTTCAATCTTAAAAGTATGGTTCTGGACATTAACAGAAAACGGCATTATTTCAGAGGCTAAACTCAATACTTTTCTTAAAGATCCGGTTAAATATTCTTCCACTTTTCTGACTTCTCTTTCCAGCACTTGTTCCAATTGCTCATGTAAAGCCGAACTGCGTTGTTTAACTATTCCCGTAAATGTTTCTTCCTTGGTAGCTAAAGCTTTGATTCGAGCTAATTTGCCGGCATAGCCCCAGCTGCCCAGTTCACGATACCTTTCCTCAAGCAGGGAATAAGCAAAGTTCAAACTTCCAGCATTTTTTACATCAATTCCCTGCCGGGCAAAAGAAGCTAATTCCCCCGCAACATCGTCATAAATAATTTGGGCATCTTTCTTAACCATTCCTTCTAAAGTGTCCAGAGAAGCTACAATCTGGTCTACTTGCAGACTGGTGTTTAGCTTATTTACCAGCTGCCTAATTTTCTTTTCATCAGTACTTAAGCGTTTATAACCCTCTTGATCCAAACCCAATTCTTCTAAAATGGTTGGCTGCCGGTCAGCTTTAATTTGCAGAGCTTTCTTGTAGGAAACCATTGCCTCTATTTTTGGGCGCTTTATTTAAAAAGTTATCTTTCATTTTTTAGAAGCGGCTAACTGCAATTGCCTGGCCAAAGCATATAATGAACAAACACCACCGGCTAAATAAGCAACGGTAATTATCGGTAATGAAGGGGCATCTAAAAAGGGCAGAGTGGAAATCAAGGCCGTTAGCAAGGCCGAGGTTCGGAGAGGAATAAAAACCGAATTTAGTTTAGAGAGAAAGAAAAACAGCAGCGACAGGGTAAATAATCCTGCGGCTAAATAAGAAAAGATTTCCTTAAAATACCAGCCGATCTTGATTAGAATTAAAATTACCGGAAGGCTGTCTGCAGCTAGATCAAAATACCGGCCATAGGCTGTTTCAGTAGTTAGCCTGGCAATCACTCCATCCAAAGAATCAAATAATAAATGAAGCAGGCTGAATAAAGCGAGCAGCCACCAATTAAGCAAGAAAAAATAAGCCGCCAGTATTCCGCAAATTAAAGACAGGAAGGTTAAATTATTGGCAGAGATTTTTTTAGAGATAATATACTCTGCAACAGACCTTAATTTTTGCGTGCGGCAATTCCGAAATTTGACGACCATTTCCCAGACAAATTTTTCCATGAAAAGATATATAAATAATGCCTATAAAAATCTGCTGGTGGGTTTGGGGGATTTTATATTCAAATGGGTATAACTTCGATTGGATGGGAGAAAATTGAGGAATTTGCTAGAATGTATGCTGCCTTAGTTACCGCTCCCAAGAGAAAGGAAATTTATACCGGGACTGATCCGGAAACCAAAGAAAAGATTTTGATTGATCTGCGGACTCCTGAACAAAAAGTTATTGCTAATGAAGTTATTGAGAACATGATTCCGTACTTAAGGCGGCAGGCTCGCCAAGTATTGTACTCTTATGTAAAAATTAACGGCAGTGCCGTTTCCCGACACTCTTCTCGAAAACAATTCTCAGCGAATGATATTCTAGGAATAGGAGGGATAGGAATTATGAAGGCGCTGGGAAAATATATTCCCTGTTCAGGATCGCAGTTTCTTACTTCTTGTACTGGCAGAATAAATTCTGAAATTTCACGATACCTTGCTCAAAACCAAGGAATGATTCGTCTCTCTGTTGAGATGCATCTTAAAGCATCAAAAGTTGTAAATTCAGATTTTCCTCTCAGGGACAAAGGAACCAATCACGACAGCAAATATAACGTTCGCAACCAGCTGGCAGCATTAATCAATGTTCAGAGAGGGGATGAAGAAACCGCATCGGCAATTGCTAACGGGATAGCTTTCGCGCTTACTGGTTCTTACCGAGAAATAAATTCTCGAGTAGGAAGTTCTAGATGGTTAACTTATGCTGATTTAATTCCAGATAAAAATCCCGTGTCAAACATTGAAAATGCGGCTATCGCTGCCGAAGCTAGAAGGAAACTTGGCGGCATTCTTGCTACATTAACGCCCAGAGAAGAATATGTCCTGGCGAGCAGGCTTTATGATGATAAAACCTTACAAGAGATTGGCGATGAGTTAAATTTAACTAAAGAACGCATCCGGCAACTGGAACGAGAAGCTTTAAAAAAAGTTAGGCTTCAGATTGAACTGCGGGGGCTGGAAGAATTACTATGACTTTATACCATCTCGATTTAGAAAAAGCAATTACAGCCATTAAAGAAAAGAAAGCTAAAACTGTTTGCATTCAATTGCCTGAGGGAATGAAACCGCAGGCTGAAGAAATCAAACAAGAGCTGGCAGATAAAACTAACGCCCGCATTTTAATCTGGCTGGGCAGCAATTTTGGCGCCTGCGACATTCCCTTAGGCTTGCAAAGAATGGGCGTGGATTTGTTGATCAGCTGGGGGCATAACCGCTTTAACAAGAAGGACGGATGGTAGTATGGAAACATTATATATTAATGCAGAATACACAGGGAAAGTAGAATTATGCAATGATGCTTTAGATTATTTAAGAAAAAAGAAATACTCCCGGATAGCCATGTATGCTTCCATCCAATTTGTCAATAAGTTGGAAATCGTAAAAAAACAATTAGCTGAAAATAATATAGCCATCATTACTTCCAAACCTAATCGCGCCAATGCGGTTTCCCAATTGTTGGGCTGTGATAACTATCATCATTCACTGAATTTGAAGGAAGAAGAACTAACTGAAATAGAGGCTTACCTGTATATCGGGGACGGCAAATTTCATCCGTTAACTTTAGTTTTTGCGCAGAAAGACACTCTGAATAAAAAAGAAGTAATTGTTAACGATCCGATTCAAAATAAAATGTTTTTAGTAAATGAAAGTGATGTAAAGATAACCTTAAATAAATATAAAAGCTCGTTGATGAAATTTTTAACTGCGCATAAAATCGGGGTTATTATCACTATTAAGCCCGGACAGGAACAATTCCAGCCGGCTTTAGCGTTGGAAAATAAGTTTCCAGAGAAAAAATTTTACTATTTTATCGATAACAGCGTTTCCTTTGATCAATTGGAAAACTTTCCCTTCATTGAAGTTTGGGTTAATACGGCCTGTCCCCGCATTGGGTTAGATGACCAGGAAAAATTTGCCCGGGGAGTAATTAATTTAAATGATGCCTTAAGAGTGGAAGAAATTCTTGGAAGTAAATCTATTCCTGGAGATGAATTATGACTGGCCAGTTAAACCAAGATTATTCGGATCTATTTATGGAGAAAGAATCTATGGAGAAAGAATCAACATTAATCCCCACCGAAGCCATGCCGCAGAAATTAGGTCTTGATGTAGTGGTAGACCGGCTGAAAGGAGAACTAGTTACCTTAGAAGTCAATGGCTTGTTTAGCGGTTACCAGGGAATGAATGATTTAGGTTATTTTCCGGAAAAAAGGATTATTACCAAGATCGGGCAGTTAGCTGAAGGCGGCAGTATCCTGGTTCATCCGGATGTTCTTGAATTTAGAGACAGCGCAACCCGCAGGAATTTTAAAGCATTAAGACGCCGTTTCAACACAGAAATTATTTTCTCTCCTTTTATTACCCAGGTAATATTTCAAGAAGAACTGGAAGAAATTTTAAATCAACCGCTGGCTTCATTTCAGGGAATCATTGGATTAGAGAAGTATCTTATAACTGCAGATGGTTATCCTCTAACTGGAGATAACCCCTTGCCAAACAGAATGATCAATCGTCCACTGCTGGAGTTTCTAACGGCAAATAAATATACCCAATATCTGGTGCTGGGAAAAATACCTGAATTAAACCTGCCTGAAACCATTATTGCTGATGAAGAACTAAACTACTTTAGCATTTGTGATTTGGCTGCTAAATACGGAAAATTGGTGCAAAAACCCCTAACTGGCTGCTGCGGCCAAGGAGTAGGAATTATTAAAGAAAAATCATTAAATCAACTCCTGCAGGAGATGTTTAAAAATTACACGGTGCAAGGATTATCGTCTGGAAATGGAAAGGCTATTCGATCCAACTGGCAAATTCGCAGGTTAATGGCTGACAATCCTGAAGAAGCAAAATTCATAGCTCAAGAACGGTTCCTGAACTCAGGGGTGGTTGTTCAGAGATACGTTGAAACCATGCCGGTTATTTCACAGGAAACGGGACAACCCCATTTTGCCCGCGCCAGACTATTGTGGTTTGGTGAATATTTAGGCGGTTACTGGGCCTTGTCCAAAGAGCCAATAACTGATTCTTCTGAATCAAACCTCATTGTTAACTATTGCAACACCCAGAAAGCCCAGAAATTTACTGAACAGGAAGAAGAAATATTTAGCGAGTATGCCAATACGGTTTTTCCGAAAATTATCCAAGCCGCCAGAGGACTGGAATCATCCGTTGTTGATTTTGAAAATAAAATAGTAAGCCAATATCTTAACGCTCTTGCCGGCAATTTAGAGCCATTGGGCGGCAGAAAATAAGTTCCTGCCAGAAAAATGCTGCGTCTTTCCGACGATAAAAAGAAAACTTTATAAAGATAAAACCATTCTTTTCCTGTATAAATCGCCGATCTGGTGATTGTTTTATACTAAAGGACATAAATTTTGTAAAAATTTAAGCCTTTTGTATATGCAAAAGGCGCAAAATTCTGTTCGGAATTTTGAGTCTTTTGGTATAAAAAGAGGAGGTTATGAGGATGGAAGTTGTAGCAAAAACCAATGTTAGAAAAGCTGCTGGTTATCTCTACTTTGTAGATAAAGACGGCAATGTGGCCAGAGCCAAGATGAGCCGCGCCGGCAGAAAGAAAGGGAAAGTCAAGAAAGAAGTAGTAGCCCGGTCGCACGTGAAAAAAGTTTCCGGCTATCTGTACTTTATCGACAAGCGCGGAAATGTAGCCCGAGCTAAAATGGCCCGCGGCAGGAAACGCGGCGGCAAAAAGAAAGCCGCCAAATCCCGAAGAAAACGGAGATAAATTTTTTTTATTTTTTTCTGATACCCAGCCACTTGGGGCGGCCGGTATTTTTATTTTTTTTATTAACTTTTTTAAAGTGCTGATTTTTTACTAGCTTAATGAATAAACTGCCTAAACTTCCAGGATTTACCAGCAAAGTTTTTCTGGCTCCCATGGCGGGGGTAAGCGATCCGGCGTTAAGATTAATCTGCAAAGAGCTGGGAGCCGGTTTAGTCGTTACCGAATTCACCAGCATTCACGCCATTACTGCCAAAGAGAATGATATTGCCAAATTTATAGAGTTCTCAGAGAAAGAAAAACCGCTTTCGGTGCAATTATTTGGATCCGATTTAAGGAAATTAGAACGAGCTATTAAAATTGTGGAACCGCATTTTGACATAATTGACTACAACTTAGGTTGTCCAGCGCCTCACATAACTGAGCAAATGGCTTGTTCAGCGCTATTGCAGGAACCTGAATTAACCAGAACGATTTTCCGAGTGATGGTTAAATCAACTAAAAAACCAGTTACGATTAAAATCAGAGCAGGAGTAACTAAACCCGATTGCTGGAGAACTATCGCCCAGATTGCTGAAGAAGAAGGCCTGGCCATGATTACTTTTCATCCCAGAACTGTAAAGCAGGGTTATTCTGGAAAAGCTGATTGGTCGCTAATTAAGGAATTGAAACAACTCGTAAAAATACCGGTAGTAGGCAATGGCGATATTGAAACGCCGGAAGATGCTAAGCGAATGCTGGAAGAAACGGGCTGTGATTACATTATGATCGGCCGAGCCGCCTGTAAAAATCCCTTTTTATTTACGCAGATTAACCAATATTTAAATGCCGGAAATTATGAACTAATCAGCGATAAAGACCGATGGAAATATTTCCTTAAATATTTAGAATACACTAAAAACTATTCTTCCATTAAATTTGCCAATATTAAAATGCAGGCCATGAATTTTACCAAAGGGATGTTAGGCGGAAAAGAATTCAGGATAAAGCTGATGGACGCAAGAAATCCGGACACTTTGCCTCAGTTGATTTCAGAGTTTCAAAAAACCCTTTAACGTATGCTCGCTGTTAAACTCGTTTTCAGTTACGAAGTTCTGAAAACCTGCGTCCGCAGAGTCGAGAAAGAGGGCGTTCTATCAAATGAGCGAAGCGATACATCAAGAACAAACATCAAGGGGGACATTTCGTCAGTTAGTCGTTTATTTTAGTCGTTAGGGGGAGTTCCGTTCGTCGTCGTTTTTCATCGAAATCTTTAAATAGAAGTTGTGTTTGGTCTTATGATATATCACAATAAGGGGGGAGTTCCGTATATGGTTAATACAAGACAAAAGATTATAGATTATCTAAAAAAAGCAGACTGGCCATCAACGACTGAGGACATAGCTGCTGATGTAAAAGTTTCTTGGAATACCGCACAGGTTCATCTTCTAAAATTACTTCATGAGGGCATTGTAAAGTACAAAAAAGTTGGAAGGCAGAATCAATTCTGGCTAAATGAGGGATATGAAAAATACTTTAAGGGGGCGAAAAAATGAAATATTTGATACTACTCTTAACATTACTGACATTAGTTTTAGCTGGGTGTTCATCGCAAACAACATTAAAATACCAGTGTGTGGATGGTACTTTTGTGGATTCTACTGATTTATGTTCCTCAAAAACATGTCCCGAGGCTAATTGTCCAAAATTAGATTGCTCTGCTTGCCCTGTTAAAACAGAAACAAAGATTCAAACACAGACCATAACTAAGAATATTTATATTTGTCCTGATGGTACGACGGAAGTAGAAAATAAAGTGGAATGTACGGCTAAATTTCTGTCTGATGCTAATTATAAACTAGGAGATGAAGTAATTGCGGGGAACTTTAAATGGACATTCAAAAATTATAATACTGCTTCACAGATTGGCGAAGATGTATTTGGTACTTTTATGGGTGTTAAAGCAGATGGTGAATTTTTGATAATTGATGTTGAAGTAGAGAATATTGGAAAAAATGCACAACTTCTTTCTGATTCTTATGTCAAATTAATTGATGATCAAGAAAGAGAGTTTAGTACAGATACAATGGCTGCTATTTATTTAAAACCGCAAGGTTCATCATTTTCTTTTGATACCGTTAATCCTGGTATAATCAAAAAAGGAAAAATTGTCTTTGATGTTCCATCTGGTTTGAAAGTCGCAAAAATAAAAGTATTATCCGATTTATATAGCGATAGTTTTTACAATATAAAATTATTTGGGTGAAAATGAAACTTTACAAGCAACAAGCAAGCGGATATACTGAAGAGATTAACGAGGGATTTAATGGATGGGCTTTTTTATTCGGACCTCTATGGTATTTATCCAAAGGTATGATTGGCAGAGCGATCTTAGTGGTTATAGGAGTAATACTTTTGAGTATACCTCTTAGTTGGGTAGGGGCAGTAATAGGATGGCTTATTGTTGGAGCAACAGCGAATCGTTCTTATGAAGATTACTTAGTTAAAAAAGGATATTCTATTGTTAGTCATAAAGAGAATCAGGAACAAAAGAAGGAAGAGAAGAAAGAGATTAAAAAAGGGGAAGTAAAGCATGTCTGCGAATATTGTGATAGAGAGTTCAAGTCAAATGAAGTATTACAGAAACACCATGAGACTTGCGAAGAAAAGAAATATAGGGAGGAGAAAAATAATAAAATTGGTCTTTGGGCAATAGGCATAATTTTCTTTGTTGGTTTTGGCATCTACTTTTTGATGAACAACAAAATAAACCTCGTTCCTCTTTTTTTAATAGGCTTTTTGTTAACCCCATTTTTTGATAAATTATTTAGTTATTACAAGAAGAGAATAAATAAACTAAAGCATTTTGAATTTAATTGGTGGAAAAAAGCAGTATTAATTCTTATTGTTATTTTAGTTTTTATTTTGATAAACTTAATTATCCCTGAATGTCCTACTTCTTGTAACGATAATAAGCTGTGTACTAATGATTTTTGTAGTAAAGAAACAGGGTATAAATGTATGAACACAATCAAACTTAATTGTAACGGAAATGCTATCTGCGAAAGTGGGGAATATGGGACATCTGATTGCCCAAATTGTGATGATGGAAAAAAATGTACTGCCGACTCTTATGATATTGGAGCTAAAAAGTGTATTAATATTGAAATGAAAGGGTGTATACAATGACCTCTAAGTTAGAATTTAATAAGAAGCAATCAGCAGAGATTAACTTAATCTTTCAATCATTAGTTGATGAATTGAATAATTTTAATGACATTCGTAATTTATTGCTTACTCTGCATACCAGAATAGAGTTTTACCTAGAGAAAATACTTTTCTCTTACTTTTTTATAGAAGATGATAATAAAAGAGATGAGTTAATCAAAATAATACAAGAGTTCCAATTTAATAAGAAACTTGAAATTACTAAGCAAATAGGAATACTAACTGATTCTTTAAAACTGAAGCTACCAGAAGTAAATTTGGTGCGAAATAAGTGTGTTCATTATGTGGATTATATCCAGAAAGTACATCAATTAAATGGATTATCAGTAAACTTTCTGGATTTGAATCAAGTAAAAATAGAAGGCGTAAAAATGTTGATTGAATTAAATGAAGTATTAGCAAAGAGTGGGAGATAATACTATGGATTCAGATAAGGCATTAGTTGTATTCCAAAGTAAGAAAATCCGAAGAAGCTGGTTTAAAGATGAGTGGCATTATTCTTTGGTTGATATAGCCCAAGCTTTAACCGATAGTGCTAATCCTACCGATTATCTGAAAAAACTGCGTAAAAGAGATGAAGAGCTTGGAAGTTACCTAGGGACAAATTGTCCCCATGTAGAAATGCTGACTGAAACAGGCAAAAATAGACAAGTTCTGGCTGGTAATACAAAAGACGTTTTTAGGCTTATTCAGTCAATTCCAAGCAAAAATGCTGAACCATTCAAGAGATGGCTGGCAGAAGTAGGAAAAGAAAGAATTGATGAAATAGAAAATCCTGAACTTGCACAGGAAAGAATGAAGGAAATTTACTCTGCAAAGGGCTATCCTAAAGATTGGATTGATAAGCGATTAATAGGTATTGCTATAAGGCAAAATCTAACTGATGAATGGAAAGAAAGAGGCATTGAAGAAAAAAGAAATTTTGCTATTCTTACGGCAGAGATTTCTAAAGCTACATTCGGAATGACCCCCAGTGAGTACAAAGAATTCAAAAATCTGCCAAAACAATCAAAAGCAAATCTAAGAGATCACATGAATGATTTAGAGCTAATTTTTACAATGCTTGGTGAACGTATGACAACCGAACTTTCACAAGATGAAAAACCAGAAACTTTTGATAAAAGCAAAGATGTTGCCAAAAGAGGTGGAAAAGTCGCAGGAAATGCTAGGATAGAAGCTGAAAAAGAATTAGGTCGTCCAGTAACAACCAGACAAAACTATCTTTCTATAACAAATAAGAAGAAACTCCCCCATAAAAGTAAGGAATAAGGAACTCCCCCGTTTCGTCGTTTAGAAATGTCCCACTATCCGTTCGTTAGCCCTCTTTCTCGATTGAGTATAACTATTATTCTAAGACATCTTTGTTATTATCTCTGACAGGCATACTGCAGCTTCTTTTGGATCATTATTATTTATCTCATAAGAGAACTTTAATTGTTTTAAAGTGTGGCTATACAGGGGGTCATAATAAAATTTAAGAAGCATTTGGGCTGCTGCCGCCAATTGTCGGTTATCAATTAAACCAATTATTTCCTGTTTTTGTTTGCTGCTTAATAGTTTAGGCAATTTCCGGGTAATTGATTTAATTTGTTCCAAAGAAAGATTATCCTTAAAATAATTTTTAACCGCATATTCAGCTCGTTGATCCAGCGATCTGGTTATAAGGATAGGAGTTCCCTGCAGCATTTTTTTATGCAAAAAGAGCGGAATCTGCGCATTGCCAATTTTTCGGCTTTCTCCTTCAATTAAAATTATTTTTTCCTGCTTTAATTGCTCCAATTTCTGCCACAACAAATTTTCAAACCTTTTCTGGGAAACCGGCTGCAAGCCTATTGCTCCATATAAGCTGCCGCGATGCTGGGCCAGCCCTTCCAGGTCAATAGAATTGGAAAACTGATTTAACAATTCCGTTTTGCCGGTGCAAGTTAATCCCCAGAGAACGATTATTTTCTGGTTTAAGTTATAAGTATTTAATCTCTCCTGGACAAATTTTCTAAAGGATTTGTAGCCTCCCTCCAGCTGCAGAACGTTATAGCCTAAAGAATCTAACAGAGCAGTTACTGCCCTGGATCTCATGCCGCCGCGCCAGCAGTAAAAGATAATTTGCTGGTTTTTGTATTTATTAACTTCATTGATGAACTCCGGCAGTTTTTTAGAAAAGTAAGAAAGACCCTGCTCTACGGCCTTTTCCTGCGATACCTGGTTGTAAATTATACCCACCAAATGCCGTTCTTCATTGCTGAGAATAGGAAGATTGATAGCGTTTGGCAAATGATCTTCAGCAAACTCTTTAGGCGTTCTGGTATCGATAAAGGCAACATTTTTCAGCTGTAAAGCCTCTTCGATGGAAACTTTTTTAATCATTAATTAAGGAAATAGCGGGTTAATTTAAAAAATTAATTCTAATTTTAGGCTATAACCAGAATATGCCTAGATAAATCTAACTAAAGAGAATTTTGAATAATCCATTTTTTATCGACAAAATTCTCTAACCAATTTTCTTTAAATATTCAATTACTTTTGAAGCTTCGGGAGCTAAGGAGATTTCAGCAGCAGCTAAAATAGTTAAACATTTTAAAGCCACTTTGAGCTGGTTTTCATTTAAAATGGAATTTTGCTTGGATTTAGGCAGCAGCAAGCCATTATTGGCAATAATATAGGCAACGCCGATAGGCCGCAATTTCTTTTTGGTCAGATCGACCAAGGCTTTTAATCGCTGATCTTCAATGGCAGTTTTATCCAATTTCTCAATAAAGCGTCTAATAACTCTAAAGCCTAAAGGGCCTATATGTAAGACTCCGCTAAAATCCATAGTTCAATCAAAAAACGAGGAATATAAAATTATTTATGTCTTGGGGTATAGAATAAATATATTGGACTATTCGGAGAAAAAATGCCCTGGCCGGGACTTTCAAGCCGTTATTTAATAACCGACATTTGAACCCGGGTCCCAGCATTTCTGTCAACTTACATCGTTTTTACATCAGTTGGCTTGAGCAACGCGAAAGCCTCACTTTTGATACAACTTTGTAAAAGTTGCCGAAAGTGCTGGATGATAGTCCGGAGTGTGCTATCCTAAGATATCTACACCACCAGGGCATTACAGAACTAAAGCTGGAAGTGATTTAAAAATGTTTTGGATTATTAGATGTTTCAGCGTCAATGGTCTGGATCATAATTCATCTAAAATCTCCTGCAGGGGCTTTACTCTAGAAGATTTAACGTAACCAAACAAACCAAAAGAAACAGCCTGAGGACTAATAAAATTCGGAAGAGCCGGATCTATAACCAGATCCCTAGCAACAAAAATATCTTTGCTGGACCTAGATGCATCAATCATCGCAGCTAGGGAATGGTTTAGGCAGCGATGATTATAGCCTCCAGCCATAATTATAGTCTTACCCTTAAATCTGGCTAACCCTTTCTTTTGCAAAGGGAAACCTTGATTATAACGGGTAAAAACAACATCATCAACCAGTCCCTGCTCGAGCAATAAACTGGTAACCGCAGCGTAGTCCTGTAAAATTTCAGCCAGAACAATACTTAATTCCGCGGGCCTTTCTTTCATGATGGCCCATAATTTTTGAACATAATCATTAGCGCCATCTCTTCGTGATTGGTTAAGCCCCTGCCAATGATGAAGAGAGGCATAAAGGGGATGAGTCAGATAAAGTATCTTGCCAGTTATTGGCCGCGCATGTTCAGAAACATGCCTTCTGGCTTCTTCTAGGATTTTAGCATCCTGCCCTAATTTGTATTCATAGACATCTTTTAGCTGGGCATCAGGAAAACCGTTTACCGAAAGATAGCCCCTTAAATGATTAGCTCGTTCAATCATCGTCGCGACTTCCAAGTGGCGTTCCCAGCGAGCAAACCTAGTATTAAGAACTATGGTCTCGGGATTATGATGCGTTGCGGAAAGCAATTCTCTTAACTGCGGATCAAATGAAGAGGCCATAGCCCGAAAAATAATCCTTAATTTAAAAAGTTTATGTCAAAATAATCTTCAGGCAAATGAACTTAAATCCCGGGCATAGTTCGAAAAGTGAGTGGGCACAATCCGAAAAGTGAGTGATTTTGTACATCACTGAAAAATCGAACTGTGCCAAATCCTAGAAAATCTTATATAATCTAGACCTTACCGCTAATTTATGACCAACAGGCCGGTTCTGGGCTTAATTGAAGAAGTGTTTTTAAAATCGGATAATTACCAGTCAAAAATAATCGCCCGCATTGATTCGGGAGCCACCTCCTCGTCTGTAGATTCCCTGCTGGTGAAACAGCTTAGTTTAGGCCCAATCCTGCGCTCTAAAATTGTTAAGTCGGCTTCCGGGGTTAAAGAGCGACCGGTGATTAAAACAACGATTAAAATTTCCGGAAAAATTATCGAGTCAGAATTTAATGTTGCTGATCGGAGCCATATGACTTACCAGATGCTAATTGGGCAGAATATTTTGAAACAGGGGCAATTTTTGATTGATCCACTACTGGGGACTGAATCATGAGAGCCGCAGTAATTTCTCTAGGCAGCAAAAGTTCGGTAATGACCGCTGAAGCCCTGAAAAAGTATTTTGAAGAAGTGGATATGATCAACTTAAAAAATATCGAAGTTAATTTAGGCAAAGAAGGAGGGATTTTTTATGAGGGGCTGCCCCTTAAGACTTATGATTGCATTTATTTGAAAGGGTCGTTTAGATACGCCAATCTGTTAAGATCCATTGCTACATTGCTGGAAGGAAAGGTAGCTTACATGCCCTTGCCATCAGCTTGTTTTACTACGGTGCATAACAAACTGCTGACTCATTTAACCTTAGAGCAGCATAACATCCCCATGCCTAAAACGTACATCTCTTCTACGGTAGAGGCTTCAAAACAATTGCTAAATCGGGTCGCCTATCCCATCGTGATGAAATTTCCCGAAGGAACTCAGGGCAAGGGAGTGATGTTTGCCGATTCCCCCAGTTCTGCTTCTTCCCTCTTGGATGCGTTAGGAGCTTTAAACCAGCCCTTTATCGTGCAGGAATATGTAGAAACCGGCGGAGCGGATATCCGAGCCTTGGTTGTCGGCGGCAAAGTCATTGCAGCGATGAAGCGGCAGGCTAAAGCCGGAGAAAAGCGGTCTAACCTGCATTCCGGCGGAACTCCAGTTTCCATAACTCTGGCGATGGATGCCGCCAAAGTGGCTATCGAAACGGCCAAAGCTCTTAAAGCCGAAATCTGCGGCGTAGACATGCTGGAGGGGCCCTTTGGGCCGGTGGTGATTGAAGCCAACATCTCGCCGGGGCTGCAGGGAATCAGTTCAGTTTCGACTGCAGACGTGGCCCATGAATTAGCCAAGTTTCTTTATCAGAGAACGAAAGAAGCAGTATCTCAAAAAAATAATGAGGATGCCGCGGAAGTGTTGCGGGAAATTTCCTTGGAAACCCAAAATAACGCGCAGTCAATTATTACCTCCTTAAGCTTCCGGGGAGAGCGAATATTGTTGCCGGAATTAATTACTAAAATGGCCAAACTATCGCAGGAGAAAGAGTATTGCTTCAAAGCCAGCAAAGGCAAGGTGGAGATTGAAGAGTTATGACCGTGAAAATAATAGAAGTCCATGTTCCGGAATATCATCTTAATACAAAACCAGATTATCTTAAAGTCGGGCGAAAGGTTGATACAGAAATTGAAAAAAATCTACCCGATGCCCAATATGTTTATAGAGCAATCTGAAAAGATGATCACCCCAACCTTTCGCTAAATGAATTTGTCGAGATAGTTCTGAAGTTAGGAACAGACAAATATGGCCCAAAGAAAAAAGAGGTTTGCTTTGAAGGGTTTTGTATGTATGGCCATGATATTCAAGCTGGGTCGTTTGATATAAAAAATCATAAAATTGTTTTGGATAGTTCTTACGAATATTCTTCAATGTTTGGCGACACCGTAAAGAAATTTTATGAAAACGTGCTTTTGGATAGAGGATATAAAGTTAGAATTGATCTTTTAATTATCTATGATGCCAGCAAATTAGTTAAGGCTAAGAAGATTGATTCTAAAGCAGAACGCGCTAGACCGGAGCTGGAGGAATGCTTATATCAATTCAAGGATCCTGAACATAAACCGGAGGCATTAGTGGGAATTGTAAAAATTCTAAGATAAATTTACTGTTTCATTTATTTGTAAGAAGGCTTTGATTATGCTGTGTTGCATAAATACGAAATAAACAATCAATACATAAACAATCAATAATTACAGAAAGTCAGAGTTTGATTAAAATATTTTAGCGATTTTTGATTAAAAGTTGAATTATGCAACACCGCACTTTGATTAACTATCATGATTCGCCACAAATGGTTCCTTTTCATTTAAACCAATTTAATAACGTTTCTTTTACTCTTTGGCCGGGAGCTTCTCTCACTTCTTCCTCAGTATAAGATACGAATCTTACTTTCTGTTCCAGAACCGGCCTGGCTTCAATTAACCGTTCCAAAAAACTGCTGTAGTTTCCGTTGACTGATTTTCCCTTCCAGCTAAAGCTATGCTCATAATAAGCTCCGGCTTCGCAGACAAAGATCGCGCTGCTGCGGGGAATTAAAAAATCAGTAAGCGAATTGCCTGTACCGGGCATTTCTTCCAAGCTATATATTTCTGGATATTGCCGGGCCATCTGCTGATGCCATTCCAGTTCTTCAGGCGAAACTTCCAGCCCCCGGCAATCGCCATCGGTAAACTGAATCAGATAAACATTATATGAGTAGTCCGGATAATCCTGCAGGATAATCTTTTTAGCCAGAGAAAGACCAGCTGACATGCTTGTTCCGCCGCCGGCATCGACGGAATAAAATTCATCTGCTGAAACCTCTTTAGCAAAAGAATCATACTGTATGTAACGATTATCTACGAGCTCATAATGTTTCTTAATCCAAGCATTAGCCCACCAGCCAACGTTCTGTAAAAAATCAAGAACATTATTCATCGAACCGGAGTAATCCAGAAGCCAGATCATCGCAGCTTTAGTTACCGGCTTTGGCTGCGGAAGGGAAGCCCTGAACCGCTCATCTCGGGGTTGAAAAATAATTTGAGGATCATTAGGATCATATTGTTCTGAAACAATTGACCGTTTTAAAGCCCGCATAAAGGTCTTTTTCTTATGCCGCAATGATTTTGGGCCTGCCGGCTGAAGGGCAGAATATTTATTAGCATAAGTCCGGCTAACCTCTCCACCATACTTTTCTAAAAGGTTAGGCAATTCCAATTCCTCAGCCAAGATTTCAGCAGCTTCTTCCAAAGTTAATTCCGCAACAGAATGATTCCCCCGGCCAGAACCATGGCCGCGTTTTTGTCCATCAATGATATAATCTCCCGGAATTACGTCGCCTTCCTCCCCCGGGCCTTGGCCTACGCCGCTTTCATCATCGTTTCCAAAAATAAATCGCGGCAGTTCCAGATTTTCAATAGGAATAGATATCGTTTTTCCGCCCGGCCGAGGAAGAGTTATCGTTTCTTTGTTGAAATATTTTTCTAAGCCTTCCCTGTGCAATTGCTTGATTTTCTCTCTAAACCGCCGCTGGTCTCCCGTGATGTTTAAACTCATATTACAGCTGAATGCAAATTAACTTAAGTATTTTATGGAGAAAGGCTTTGACTGGAAAGTTTCATTTGGCTTTTTTTCTTTAACTTAGTTTGTTGCGGCTTATACCAGATTAGATAAATAATCGGAAGTAAACCCGCAGTATTAAAAATTAACACCGCAATAAACCAGTTCCGCTGATTGTTTCTGGCCGCATGCCATAGAGCTAACCCTTGCCAGATAATTGTCCAGATGGCTGCCACAGCTAAACCAAACAAATTTGGTCCGGATAGCTGGAATAAGGGATTAAAAACAGACATGAATCCTAGCAGCCAAATAAAGTATTTAAAGTTTTAGGAGTACCTTAAAATTACTGAAAGATTAACGGCTTTGTCAAGAAGCCTATCGTTTAACTCTAGTCTTAATCTCTCTAGTCTTAATCTCTCTCCTCTTTCCATTAAATTTCTCAAGGAACCTGCTTTTAGTAACTAACCTTACCGCGCGAGCCCCCAACCGAGAAGCCCGGGCGAATTTTCCCGCTTCCGCGCCTTCCCTAACTATCTTAACTTCCTTGCTTACTTCTTTTCCGACTTCCAAAGTTTCATGAAGGACCGCTTGGCTGATCGCCACCTGCTCAGTAGCCACGATAGACCGGTAAGCGACATTAAACAGCCTTAAAGCGAAAACAAAAGGAAATACCGCAATAATATCCAGCCAATAGCGCTTAAAAAATAATTTAGCATTTTTGGTTTTAATCGCCAGAAAGATTAAATCAATAATAAAGATGCCAATTACAATAATGTCCAACAAATGAACAAAGGTCACTGCCAACTTGTTTTCGAGATGAATAAACAGCTCAAAAATAATCACAACTAATAAAGCTATTAAAGCGAAAGGCAGCAATTTAGAATTATAATAACCGATATATTCCCACCACTGTTTATTTAGCGGCGCCTCTACCTCTTTTTTTAGCATCATTTAATGGGAATAAGCAATTAAAATTTATAAAAGTTGTTTATTTTTGTGTTTTCTGGAACAAATAGGTTAATTTTAAGAGATAATTTATTTTAAGAGATGATTTTTATTCTGAGGATCGTAAGGGCCAGTAGCTAATGATCTAAAAATTAATGTCGTTTACTGTAGATAAATTATTCCTCTTGATTACCCTTTCGATCCAAGCAGGTTTCTTGGTATAGCCTTCGCGCTTCAGCAAAATCCTTTTTACTCTGCAAACACTGTTCTGGAAAGAGGGATTCATAATGACAAGCAAAAATAATCTCTCGATCGGCTTTATCCAACCGCTGCTTTCCAAAACGACAAGCTTCTTCCAGCCCGGCTGCAGTAGAAGTTCTGGCTATTGAAGAAGTTCTTACCGGTGGAATGACTATCGGAGTTTTTGGTTCAGGGCAACCAGCTAAGACCAGGCTAAAATAAAGTCCAGAAAGTAAATATTTCATTTGTTTGCTGGGTTGATACCCCGCCCCTTGGAGCGACTTCCTTATTTGATGTCTGCTGTTCCCGGCAAACATTAAAAATACCCTGCCGCTTTTGTGGCGGTGGGGATTTTTATTTGTTTTTGATGCCCACGGCTGGCGGTGCGGGTATTTTTATTTTTTGGCTTTCTTAGCCTTGCTGTTGCGAACTAATTTATTAATGTTTTCTAAATCAGCAACAATATCTGAGGCAATAAAGCAGTAACCTTTTTTTCTCTTTAATAATTGGTCGCCGATAAAGCCATTGATAAAGGAAGCAGCTGCGCCGCTCTTATATAATTCTCCGGATTTAGCTAAAAAGCCTACTATTAAGCCGGCTAAAACGTCTCCGGTGCCCTGCTTAGTCATCCCCTGGTTGCCGGTTCTGTTATAAGCAATGCGATTAGAGGAGATAATCAAATCGGTGGGGCCCTTGACTACCAGAACGTTATTATTCTGCAGGAAATAACGTAAATTGCCTTGCAATATTTCAGCTTTTTCTTTGGCATTGGATTCCCTTAATTTAGGCAGCAAGAAATCTTTGCCGCTGGCATTAAGCATAACTTCCAGCTCTGTTTCATTAGGCGTAATAATCGAATTTTTGAAATCCTTAAAAGAAAGGTTTCGCAGAGCATCAGAGTCAATAACTTTTGTCCGGGATGTTTTTTTGATAAAATAATTGCAAAATTTATCGGCTTTTTTGGTGATGCCGTTGCCCAGTAAAACTACATCATAACGCTCCGCCAGCTTCACCATTTCCTTGGCTAATTTTACCGTAAATTGGCCCTTTATCTTAATCGTTAATAAATCTGAAGAAGTCCTGTTGATAGTCCATGCCACTTTTTCCGGAGCAGCAATAGTAACAATATCGCAGCCAGCTCGCAAAGCGGCTAGCCCAGCCAAGGTAATTCCGCCTACATTTTGTTCAGAACCGCCAATAATTAAGACTGAGCCATTCTCTCCTTTTTTGGAATTTTTCTTCCGGTCCATTAATTTTAAGATTTGATTAAGATTCATTTTAAATAAACATCACTTTCAACACGTTACTATCTGGTAGTAATAGGTAATATATAAAGCTTTGCTTTTTGTAGTAACTTCAGAGTGGTTAGCTGGAACGATTTATTAGCGATAGATGATGTCTTGGTAAAAGGTTATTTTGCTGGTTTTCCAACCACTTTTCTTAAATCAATACATAAACTTAATAAAGTTCTTTTTAAAGAACAGGAAGGTGGGCCTGTAGCTCAGTCTGGTTAGAGCGCCGGTCTTATAAGACTATCTTTGGTTCAATCTTCAAACCCAAAGTTAGCTAAGCCAGCCGGAGCGCGGGAGTTCAAAGGCTTGTTACGCTAAGCGCAGCAGGATAGAAAATCTCCTCAGGCCCACTCTTTCTAAGACCAGACCAAAATTTACTTCACCTCAAATTCCACCATCAGCGGCAAATGATCTGAGAAGTGAAAATTTAGCACTGAATACTGTTTGACCTTGATTCTGGGCGAGGTTAAAATATAATCCAGTCTTCGCGAAGGGTGCCAGGCCGGTTCAGTTAGCGGCAAAGAATATTTGTCTAAGGAAATCATGTCTTTTAAATGGGTTTTTTGCAGAAGTTCCTTGATCTCCTCTGTTCCGTTAAAGGTGTTGAAATCGCCCATCAAGATGACGGGAGTAGTAATGGCATTAACAATGGCGGTTAATTCCTTAATTTGTTTAGCTCTGGCTCTTCTTCCCAAGGCCAAATGAGCCAGTAGCAGAGTAACTGGTTTGGGGCAATTAATTTGCGCTTCAATAACCAGGCGCTTAGCGCCTTCATGGAAAAGATGATACTTTACCTGCTTAATTTTAAATTTGGAAATCAGGGCATTGGCCTGCTTGCTCAAAATAGGTATGTAGTGGAATAACTTTAACCACCCCCGCAACGGATACTTTACTTTTTCCACAAAATCATTTAAATGCAGTTTCTTCTGGAGATATCTGACCTCATCGCGGCCGCGGCTTCTTAACGATCCGGTATCAACTTCTACGAGAGCTAAAATATCCGGTTTTAACTTCATTAAAGCCTCGATCAGCTGTTCTTCAAGCTGCTTAGGCAGTAAAAAAATCCGCCAGAACTTTAAGTACTGATACCACAGGCCTTCCATTCCTTCGCAGTATTCAATATTATAACAAACTAGCTTAACCATGAGAACAGCATTATTTCAAGATATAAATAGTTGTTGATTATGCCTGAAGCAGCTAATTAGATTTAAAAATAACCAGAGATTAATTTTTCTTAAGAATTCCATACCCAATCAGCCTAAACCTGTCGCCTACTCTCCTTGAGAGGGTAATGCGGTCGCCGAAATTGGCGCAGATGGGTTTCTTTAAGACACAAGTCGTATGCTTCTTAGATGGATCAACAACAACACCTACGGTTGCCGCAGAATTAACGTTCAGCATTAAAATTTCATTTTTGGCTAAAGGTTTAACTTCGGTTTCCTCTTTGCTGCCCACTACCCGCTCTAACAATTGGGTTTCTAAAACAATCTGGTTATGCAAAGGGGGCAATTTGCCGGAAACGCCCACTACCGAACCAGCCAGGGAATCTGATTTTACCACCGTCGGGTCCAGGGTTGTGCCCAGAGCCATACTGCCGCCGGGGAGAACTGTTTCAACAGGAACGCCTCCGGAAAAAATTTGCTTAATTTTAGTAATAATTGGTTTCCAAATTTTTTTGTTTTTTTCTTCAACCATATAGCCAGGAGCTATTTCAATTTCATCTCCGACGGAAAACGATCCCTGTTTAACTGTACCGCCCAAAACTCCGCCGACTAAATTTTCCGGTTTAGCCCCGGGCTTGTTGACATCAAAAGATCTGGCTACTAACATGATTGGATCAGCTTTAGCATCTCGCTGCGGCGCGGGGATAAATTCCAGAATAGCTTCCAGCAAGACGCTAATATTAACATTGGCGCGGGCGGAAACTGGAATTACGGGAGCATCTTTATAATCGCTGCCGGCTAAAAACGCCCTAATTTCCCGGTAATTTTCTAAGGCTTCCTCTGAGGAAACTAAATCTATTTTGTTTTGCGCGATGATAATATTCTTAATTCCGGAAATCTGCAGAGCCATCAGGTGTTCCTTGGTTTGCGGCTGGGGGCATTTTTCATTAGCGGCTACCAACAACAGCGCTCCATCAACAATAGCCGCGCCAGATAACATCGTAGCCATTAATGATTCGTGGCCGGGCGCATCAACTAAAGAAATTTTCCTCTGAAACAGAGCTTCAGAATTGCATTTGGGGCACTTGTCTTTGGTAATTAATATCTGACAATTAGAACAGCGATAGATGGAGAAATCCGCATATCCTAACCTGATCGTAATTCCTTTTTTCAATTCTTCAGAATGAGTGTCGGTCCACTTGCCGCTTAACCGTTCAGTCAGCGTGGTTTTGCCGTGGTCGACATGGCCAACCAAAGCAATATTTAATTCCGGTTGAATTGTCGCTGATTTAGCCGGCGCGGTTTCCTTTTTCTTTCTAGCCATTGATTCCCTAGAAAAGCGGCTTATTTATAAAAGTTGGGTTAATTCGGGTTACCCCAGCTTCTCATCAATTTCTTTAGCCACGCCGGTTAACTCTGAAAATACTACATCCATATCGCGCTGAATGTCTTTAATTACCTGCTGCAAATTGTGTTCGCGAAGAATATATTTTCGCCCGTCCTTAACCACTAAACCGGCATCCATCAATTTGATTAAATGATGCACTACCGTTCCTCTGGTCAAATGCAGCAGTTCAGCGATGTCATCTGAAGAAACAGCTTCATTGCGCTTAGCCTTCCGGATTAAGGTGATAAAAACTCTAAAGCAGCTGCTGTCCCGATCACGCAGGTTAAACAGCCCCAGAGAATTGCCCAGCCACTGCAATTCCTGATTAATATTCTCAGCGTTCTGCTTTCGAACTTTTAAAATGGTGATTTTCATTTAGGACCCATACCAAAGGACATAAATTTTTATGAAAATTTAAGCCCTTCGTATATACAAAAAGCACAAAATTCGGTTCTGAATTTTTAGTCTTTTAGTATAATTCCAAATCAGCTTTGCTAAGTCAGCTTTACTGATATAGCAAATGTGTTAAATATTCGTACACTTATCCACACATTTGCTATTAGTAATTGTGAACAAATATTCGAAAATAATTCACAATTACTATATTATACAATACTATTATTTAATTGTTAGTTTATCGTTAGTTTATCATTAACATTATAAACATTTCCCAGAAATGCACAATTATTCCAAAACATTTATATATTACTATCAAAATCAAATCTACAACGTTGACTTAAAGTAAACTAACTAGGAAATGAACATGACTAAAGAAACCAGATCGGAAGCAAAAAAGGAAGAACAAACTGTGAAAGCTGAAGTTAATAACAAAGAGACTAAGGCCCAGATTGAAACTAATTACCAGGAATCCACCGTTAAAGCCGAGGTTAAAAAAGAAGAACTTTCAGCTCTTGAGCTAAAGGAACTGCTGCAGAGAACTCAGGCTAATTTCGAGAATTACCGCAAGCAGGCCGAGAAAAGAATTATGGAAATTAAAGAAATGGCTTCGAGAAATATTATCTTACAATTATTGCCTGTACTAGACCATTTTGAGCTAGCTTTCAAAAATAATGATCACCTAGGTAAAGCCTTCCAGGAAGGAATCGAGCTAATTTATGTCCAGTTAAATACCCTGTTAGAAAACCACGAAGTTAAGGCAATTGAATGCTTGGACCAAAAGTTTGACCCGTATCTTCATGAAGCCTTGTTGAAAGTTGAATCAGAACAGCCGGAAGGAATGATCTTAGAAGAGTTCCAGAAAGGATTCACTTTGCATGGAGAGGTGATCCGGCACGCTAAAGTAAAAATCAGCTCAGGAAAGAAAACAGAAGAAACAAGACAAAATCAGAATAATCAGAATCATCAAAGACCAGATAAAAATAATCTTAATAAAAACGATCTTAAGGAGGATTAATCAAAATGGCAACAAAAAATGCAAGTGGAGCAACTATAGGAATAGATTTAGGCACAACTTTTTCCGCAACAGCAGTGCTGGAAGGAGGCAAACCGGCCATTATTTCTAATGCCGAAGGCACCAGAACTACACCTAGCGTGGTGCATCTTAAAGATGATGAAGTTATTGTCGGGCAGGTAGCCCGAAATCAGGCCATCGTAGACCCAGCTCATACCATCAGGTCTATCAAGAGAAAAATGGGGACTAACGAGAAAATTGAAATTGACGGACAAGATTACAGCCCCGAACAAATTTCCGCCATGATTCTGCAGAAGCTGAAGAAAGATGCTGAAGCTTATCTCGGCCAGCCGGTCAGAAATGCCGTAATTACCGTTCCAGCTTACTTTAACGACGCGCAGCGCCAGGCTACTAAAAATGCCGGGGAAATTGCCGGATTAAACGTGTTAAGAATTATTAACGAGCCTACCGCCGCAGCTTTGGCTTACGGGTTAGATAAACAGGAAAAAGAGCATACCATTTTAGTTTTTGACTTTGGCGGAGGCACTTTTGACGTTTCCATCCTGGAGCTGGGAGGCGGCGTATTTGAAGTAAAATCCACCAGTGGAGACAACCAGTTAGGCGGAGATGATATTGATGAAATAATTATCAAATATCTGGCTGATAATTTCAAACGGTCTACGGGCATCAATTTAAACAATGACCCTACTGCCGCGCAAAGGCTGAAGGAAGCGGCGGAAAAAGCTAAAATTGAATTATCTACTAAAACCAAAGTGGAAATCAGCATACCTTTCATTACTGCCGACCAGCATGGCCCTAAACACATTAAAGAAGAATTATCGCGAGCCAAATTTGAGGATTTAATTTCAGATATTCTAAGAAGATTAGAAAGCCCGGTTAAAAGCGCTTTAAAAGACGCCGGCATGTCTAATGAGGATATTGACAAAGTAATTTTCGTCGGCGGATCTACCAGGATTCCCGTGGTTCAGGAATTAGTTAAAAAATTAACCGGCAAAGACGGGGATAAATCAGTTAATCCGGATGAAGCTGTAGCCATTGGAGCGGCCATTCAGGCCGGAGTAATGTCCGGGGATGTTAAAGATATTTTGCTATTGGATGTAACCCCCTTAAGTTTAGGCATTGAAACCTTAGGCGGAGTTTTCACGGCATTAATTGAAAGAAATACCACCATTCCCACCAAGCGGTCGCAGATCTTTTCCACAGCCGCCGATAACCAGTCTGCGGTAACGATTCGGGTTGGGCAGGGAGAGCGATCCATGTTTACCGACAATAAACTGCTGGGCCAGTTTGACTTGATGGGCATTCCGCCAGCTCCGCGCGGCGTGCCGCAGATTGAAGTTACCTTTGACATTGACGCCAACGGCATAGTCCATGTTTCAGCCAAGGATCTGGGCACCGGAAAAGAACACAAAATCCAGATTACCGGGTCAACAACTTTAAGCAAAACGGACATTGAAAAAATGAAAGAAGATGCGCAAAAGAACGAAGCTGAAGACAAAAAGCGCAAAGCCAAGATCGAAGCCGAAAACACTGCTGAATCGGTCGTTTATCAAACCAAGAAAATGATGGGCGAGTTTAAAGACAACATTGATCCGGAAACCAAGAAAAAATTGGATTCTGGAATCAAAGAGTTGGAAGAAGCCAGAAAATCCGGAGATGTGGATCAAATCAATCAAAAAATCAGCGAGCTGAACAAAACGGCTCAGGAGATTGGCGCTAAAATGTATCAGGAAGCCGCAGCCAAGGCTCAGTCTCAGCCTAAAGGAAAGAAAAGCCATAAAAAGGATGATACAGTTGTAGATGCCGAATTCGAAGAGAAAGATAAAAAATAAAGAAAGTCTGTTTTGACTTTTAATTTTTTTATTATAAACTTCCTGATACAGAAAAAACCCTAAAGCCCCATCAATGATTAAATTACCTACGCAGCAGCAATGCCTAGATTATTTTGAAGAATATAAAGTGCCTGAAAATATCCAACGGCATTGCTTAAAAGTGCAGGAAGTAGCGGTCTTTCTGGCTGGGAAGCTTAAAAATTCGGGAGTCAAAATCAACATCGAATTGGTGCAAGCTGCGGCTTTGCTTCACGATTTGTTTAAGATGGCTGGAATTAAAGATCCTAAACCAAATCAGCATCATCAGATTGTTTTCAGCAAAGAGGAATTGGCTATGCGGGAAAAGTTAAGGAAAGAATTTCCCGGCCAGCATGAAACCAAGATTGCTTACGAAATATTTAAAGACAGATTCCCCGAATTAGCCTTGACACTGTTGCATGAAGGCGATCTGCATATAACTGATAGAACCATTGAAGAAGCCTTAATTACTTATGTTGATTACCGAATCTTTAAAGAGCAAATAGTGTCTTTAGAAGAGCGATTCGCTTATTTTGCTGAAGTTTACATAAGCAAAAATAAGCTATGGAGAAAAGCCTTGGACCGAAACAAAATAGTTGAACAGAACATTTTCGCCAGGCTGGATTTAGAGCCTTGCCAATTAAAGGAAGCTATGGAAGCTGAACGAAGCATTCGGCTGAACGAAGCCATTCGGCGGAGCGTTTAATTATGGCCGGAACCAAAGATTACTATCAAATTCTGGGAGTGAATAAAAATGCCGCTAAAGAAGAGATTAAAAGAGCTTACAAAAAGCTGGCCTTAAAATATCACCCTGACCGCGCTCCAGAAGACAAGAAAAAGGAGTATGAAGAAAAATTTAAAGAAATAAATGAAGCTGCTTCCATTTTAGGAGACGATAAAAAGCGGCAGCAATACGACCAGTTCGGCAGCTCGGCTTTCCAGGGCGGCTCTGGCGCTCATCCGGGCTTCGATTTTTCCGACATCATGTCGCAATTCAGATCCGGGGCTTTTGGCAATTTTGAAGACATTTTTGACCAGTTATTTAGCGGCGGGCAAACCAGAAGCTCCAGAGCTAGAAGAGGCTCGGACTTATTGTATGAACTGGAAGTAACTTTAGAAGAAGTAGCGGAAGGAACCAGCAAAACGATTCATTTAAACAAATTGGAGAATTGCGAAAAGTGCCGCGGCAAGGGAGCGCAGCAGTTTGAGAAATGCCCTCACTGCCAAGGCTCTGGATATTTGAAGCGAGTGGAAAGAACCGTGTTTGGCATTTTCCAGCAAACTGGGCCCTGCCCTTATTGCCACGGCAAGGGCGAATTGCCTCAGGACTCCTGCCCTGCCTGCGGCGGCGAAGGACTGGTAAGAAAAAGAAAAGAATTAGCGGTTAAAATTCCACCCGGAGTAGAGGAGGGAATGAAACTGCGCGTGCCAGGAGAAGGCGAAGCCGGAGAGCGAAGCGGCTCCAATGGAGATTTATATGTGGAGATTCAGGTTAAAGAGCATCCGATATTCACTCGAGAAGGCGAGGATATTCAGATTAAAATACCTATTTCTTTCACCCAGGCCGTTCTGGGAGATGAAATTGAAGTGCCTATCATCAACGGGTCAGCCAGATTAAAAATACCGCCGGGAACCCAGTCTGAAACTATTTTAAGGATGAGAGAGAAAGGGCTGCCTGCGGTTAACAGTTCGCGCCGCGGAGATCAGCTAGTTACAGTAAGAATCGAAGTGCCAGACAAATTAAGCAAAAAACAAATTGATTTAATTAAACAGCTTAACGAAGAAAAACCGATGAAGAGTTTTTTGAAGATGATGTTTGGGTAAAAAACCGATTATCTATCAGGTGTTTTTTCATTCTAATTCCTTAATAATTTTTTGGCATTTTTCGTCCATACTATTCAAGAAGAATTATCTTTACTCTTTTACCAATCCACTCAATGGGAACATAGACACGACCACTGTTTCCACTTTGGTTTACTTGCTTTTCAAGCATTTCAAAGCCCAATAATTCTATTTTGACCTCTTTTTTCATTTAGCTACAAAGTAGCTAACACAAGTAAATAAGCTTTTCAATACTCCTAAAATATAATTAAGCGGCTTCAGAATAGTGAAGTATTACAAAGCACCAAAAATTTAATAAAGAATCTCTTTAAATAACTGATTAAGCACCGGTAGTATAACGGCTAGTAGTTCCATTTGTTAATGGCATTGGAACGAGCAAATGTCGGCCTTCCATTATCCAGAAGTCAGCCGATGATCCGGGAAACGCTTCGAGGAGCGGCGTTCGGATATTCGAATCCCGGCCGGTGCATTTAGCTCCTCATATTTCTTGGTTTTATCAATGATATAAACTTAGGATGTTCTCCCTTGGGGATATTAATATGATAAATTCCAACCCGATTAGGTCTTTTATCAACATAATACCCAACAGAATAGGTTAAATCTAAAATTTTTAAAGCAGAAATAATGTTATCTTTAAGATTAGTTGAAACTGTTGCAAAGGAAATTTTATCAGATGAAAAATGACCATCACTATCTAAACTACCTCTAATAAAACCAATTAAAAATTTCTTTGAATAATTATTTGAAATAAGTCTAACTGTATACGTTTTCTTTAAATGATGATCCCAAAGCAAGTACTGTTTGATAAATCCATAAAGTTCCTTAGAATTATAGCATAAATTAAGTCTATTTTCTTCTAAAAATTGCATTGGTTTTTTATTAAATAAGGGGACTAATACGTTCTTGATCAAATTATCAACATAATTCTGGTCTCTGCAACTAAAATGAAGCCTTATTTTATATTTATAATCTTTAGTCTTGTAAAAAGAACCATCACCGGCGAATAAACCGATAAATTCACCAATCAACTCGTCGTTTAATCGATTTATTGTTAGAGGAATAATAGTTTTACCCTTAACTTTTCTAAAATGATAATAAATTGTAGTTTTACTCTTATTAAGCTTATTTGCTATAGTCTTTAAGGAAAAACCACTAAGAATTAAAGTAGATATTTGGTCTAATTCTGTTGAATTTAATCTTTGTTTATTCATATCAGAAAGTTATGTATGAATGAATAGATTAAATTATTAAAGATTGTCAATATTGTAAGTATATTTTCAAAGACCGGATTCGAATCCAGGCGGGTGCATTTCTATAATTCTTCAATCACCGTTATCTTTATATATCCTAAAATTTTACTCTAACCTATTATCTAAAAGGAGTGATATTATTATGGCAAGAGGATTTGAAGAAGATGGTGTGCAGGTTTCCAGACCAATAAAACCCTTCCGGGAAAACAGGGATGAAGTCAAGCCCGTTCGGGAAACCAGAGATAATTCGCGTCCGGGAAAGGACCGGGAAATACGGATTAAGCTGAATCCAGGCCGTATCGGCCGCGTAGGCTTAGTGGTAGTTGTGTTGCTAGCAGTATTCTTTCTGGGAAGATTAAGCGCTAACAATTTTGAGCTTACTGGATTAACCACCACGGAAGCAGTAGTAGAACCATCCCAGCCCAAGGAAGTTCTTCCAGAAGAAACAGTAACAGAACCAAAAACCAAATTAAAAGAGGAATCTGAACCAGCAGTTGAAGATAAAAGCAATGAACCGGTTGTTGAAACTTATAAAAACACTAAAATCAGCTTAAATGACCTCGAAGTGCAATGGCAGGATACGTGGGGAAAAATTATTGCTTTGGATTATTCGATCATTAACGGTGAACCTGGTTCAATAACTCCGGGATATTTTTTAATCATGGTCGAAGGTTATGAAGATGTAGAGAAAAAAGCTACTCTTTCTTCTGAATTACAGATGATAAGATCCGGTGAAACTCAGTCTGGCAAAGTGACTTTGGACAAACCTTTCGGCTACAATGAAAAAGAAGCTGGAAATTTGGAAAGCGTTACTGTAAGAGTCATCTTGTTCAACAATGATGAAGAAGTGCCCAAAGCCATGGCTTCAGCGCAGAAAGACCTTAATTTAAAAGGTTAATTTTTTTAAATTTTCTCATTTTTACTTTTTTATTTACCCGAAGTGGTAAGAAACAATTATAAATTCTCTTAACTATAGATTTAGCTGTTGGGCGAATGCGACAATAAGAGGAGTTTGGCTTAGAAAATCCATGTGGTTAGCATTAAATTGCTGTAAAACTTCCGATTCGCAAGATTCAGCCCAACAAAAATAATTTCTGCTTAAAAATTACTGTTCTTCCCCGTCTTTTTGTTAAAGCAAAAGTTTATAAACAAAAAATGAAACCTTCTAGGTATAGTGTAGGCACTAAATTTTGGTATAAAATTTAGTGACAAACGATATTGGAATGTACTATGAAATGTACGAATATTTAGTGCTTTATCTATATAAAAATGACTAAAATTAATCGCGTAACTATTCAGGGATTTAAGAGTTTCGCCCATAAAACGGATATCTTATTTAAAGACCAATTTAACTGCATTCTAGGCCCAAATGGTTCAGGCAAATCCAATATTGGAGATGCCCTGTGTTTTGTGTTGGGCCGGTTATCAGCTAAATCCATGCGGGCTGAGAAAGCCGCAAATTTAATTTTCAATGGCGGGAAAAGCAAGCAGCCAGCAGGCTCTGGCAGCGTGGAAATTGCTTTTTCCAACGAGAAAAAGATCTTTCCGCTCGATGAGAAAGAAGTAGTGATCAGCCGAATTATTTCTAAAGACGGCAGCAGCGCTTACAGGGTAAATGGAAAAAAGCAGACCAGAACTGAGATAGTTGACCTCTTGTCTTTAGCCCGAGTTAATCCAGAAGGATACAATATTATTCTACAGGGGGATATCACCAGATTTGTGGATATGTCTCCGCTGGAAAGGAGAAAGATTATCGAAGAAATCAGCGACGTTTCCATTTATGAAGATAAAAAACACAAATCCCTGCTGGAGCTGAACAAAGTGGAAGAGAAGCTAAATAATGCTGAGATTATCCTTAAAGAAAGAAGCGTTTATCTCAAAGAACTGAAACAGGACCGCGATCAGGCCCTAAAATTCAAAGATCTTAAGGATAAAATTAATTCCTATAAAGCAACTTATTTGCAGTTGCGGATTCAGGATCTGGAATCAGCTAATTCCGAGCATTTGACTGAATTAGGAAAAAGCCAGCGCAGAATTGCTGAATCTGAAAAAAGAATTAATGAATTGAAAGAAAAAATAACTTCAGCTAAAACCGAAATCGCTTCCATGAATCAGGAAATTGAACAGAAAGGAGAGAAAGAACAGTTAAAAGTTCATAAAGAAATTGAAGATTTAAAGATATCTATTACCAAAGATAAAGCCAGAACCTCCACGCTTAAAGATGAAATTAATAAAATCCTGCAGCGCAGAGACCAGTTTAACCAAGAACTAAAAGATCTGGAAGCTAAAAGCGCTTCTTATAATCAACAGCAGAAAGAATTGCAGCATTCCCTTTCCAGAAAAAATAAAGAATTGCAGGATCTTCAAAAAAATATAGATTCCTTCAAGAAAAAAAATAACATTGAATCTTCCAAAGAACTGGATTCGGAAATTGAAGAAAAAGATAAGTTGATTGAGCAAAAACAGGAAGAAATACAAACCGTCCGGCAAAAGCAGCAGGAATTGCTGCGTGAAAAAGACCGCCTCGAATACCAGCTGCAGACGATCAACGAAAAAATTAAAAAAGTTAAAGAAGTCAGCGAGCAAAATAAAGAGCAAATCAGAATCCTGCAGGACTGCAAAAAAAATTTTAAAAATGCCGCACTCAAGCTAAACCAGCGCTTAGACGCTGACAGCAGTTTTGCTTCCCAGCTCGGCCAGGCTAAACAGTCCTTGATCCAACAGCAAGATCTTCAAGCCAAGCTGCAGGCAAAAACCATGTCCCTGCAGGCTCATCTGGCCAGCAACCAGGCTATAAAAAGCATCCTGGAAAACAAAAAACAATTTTCTGGAGTTCATGGGACCATTGCTGAATTAGGGCAGGCTAATAAGAAATACGCTACGGCCCTGGAAATGTCTGCCGGAAACAAGATGCAGCAGATTGTAGTAGCTGATGACCAAACCGCAGCTGAATGCATTAAATACTTAAAAACCAATAAAAGCGGCTTGGCTTCGTTCATTCCTTTAAATAAAATAAAGGCGCAGCCGATTAATGAGGAAGACAAGAAATTATTGAAACAGCCCGGAGTCCACGATTTTGCTTTAAATCTGGTTAATTTTAAGCCACAGTTTAAAACTGCCTTTCAGTATGTTTTTGGCAACTCTATAGTGGTTGAGGACTTAAATGCCGTGAGGAAAATCGGCGTCGGAAGAATTAAAATGACCACTCTAGAAGGAGATATTTCTGAAGCCAGCGGCGCGATGAGGGGCGGATTTATCAATAAAAGGGCAGGGTTGGGATTTATCGAAAAAGATTCCGTTGAAGATTTAGAAAAAATGGAGGCAAAAATCTCCGAATTACAGTCGGTAATCTTAAATATCGAAACCAAGAGAAGAGCTAACGAACAAGAAATTTCTTGTTTAAGAACCCTGAAAGCCGAACTGGAAGCGGAAATCATCAAATCAGAAAAAACGCTCCATCTGGAAAGCAGCGATTTAGAAGCCAATGCTGAATTAAGCCAACAATTAGCCGGCCGGCTAAAAGAAATAGACTCCGAGTTGGGCAATGTGCAAAAAGATATCACGGCCATTAACCGGGATTTAGCGGCTCTAAAAAGCAGAAAACAGCTGCTGAGAACAGAAGTAAATGAATTGCGCGATCCCCGCTTGCTGGCCCAGCTGCAGGCTTTTGAGGAATCCAAGCAAAAATGCCGGGAAGATTTGGTTAAACTCGACAGCGAATTGCGCAATAACAATATCCATCAAATTCAATTGCTGGCTCCGGAAAAAGAAAAAATCGCCGAAATTATGAAACAGCATGGCAAAGAAGAAGTTGCTTTTAATGAGGAAATTAAACTCTTAACCAACACCATTAAAGATGAAGAAGCCGCGCTTAAGGATAAGGAGAAAGCCAGCACGGAATTCTACTCCAAATATCGGGCTTTATTTGCCCAGAGAGAAAAATTAAACGGCGAAATAAACCGGTCGGAAAACGAAATCGAGAATTGCCGGGAAAAAACGAGGGCCCAGGAGCGGGAATTGAATTTATGCTCTTTAAAAAATGCGGAAATTAAAGCCAAGCTGGCCGGATTGCAGGAAGAATTCAGCCTGGTGAAAGAAGCGCCCATTTTAAAAAATAAAACAGCTGCGGAATTAAAACCGGAAATGAGCAAATATGAAGTAATGATGGCCCAGATGTCCGCTGTAAACCTGAAGGCTTTAGAGGTTTATGAACAGGTAGAAACTGAATTTAATAAATTATTGGAAAAAAAAGACAGCCTGTATAAAGAAAAAACTGATGTTCTAACTTTAATGAATGAAATTGAAACCAAAAAGAAAGAGCATTTCATGAAGACCTTTGAGCAAGCTAATAAAAATTTCACGAGGATTTTTTCCACCTTGTTTAGCAAAGGCAACGCTTACCTGCAGCTGGACAATAAGGAAAAGCCCTTTGAGGAAGGACTAAGCATCAAAGTTAAATTAACTGGGAACCGCTACATGGATATCAAATCGTTGTCGGGAGGAGAGAAAACCATAACTGCCCTGTCCTTTATCTTTGCGATCCAGGAATACCAGCCGGCTTCCTTCTACATTTTGGATGAAATTGACGCTGCTCTGGACAAGCACAATGCTGAGCGGTTATCCAAATTGATCCGGGAATATTCGAATAAAGCCCAGTATGTGGTCATCTCGCACAATGACGCCTTGATTTCCGAAGCTGACACTTTATTCGGCATCAGCATGAAAGACGGAGTAAGCAAAGTTACCAGCTTAAATATTTAGGATTGATTAGATCAGACATTTAATTATTCAGCAGGGAATAGGGGGCATGCAGGTATTAAGTTTAGAGATAATGATGGCAAAAAACAGAACTTTCAATACCTTGTTTATGCTTTCTTCTGTTGATGGAAAAATCTCCACGGGGTGTGTTGATGGACGAGACTTTGATAAAGATTTTCCCAAGATTAATGGCCTAAAAGAAGGATTAAAGCAGTATTACCAATTAGAACAGAGCACGGACATCAATTCATTTAACACTGGCAGGGTAATGGTCAAAATCGGAATGAATGACTCAAAAACAGAGATTCACAAATTACCAGTTAACTTTATTATCGTTGATAACAATCACCTTACGCAAACCGGCATTAAAAATATGATTAAAAAATCGAAAAAGCTATTTCTAGCGACTTCCAATAAAAATCATCCCGCTTTTAATTTCAAAGAAGCTGAAACCATCTTTTACCAAAACAAAATTAATTTTAATGATTTATTTAATCGATTAAAAGTAAAATATAAAATGAATCGAGTAACCGTACAATCGGGAGGAACTTTAAATGCCCTTCTAGTTAGGTTGGGCTTAATTGATAGAATTAATCTGGTCATTGCTCCAGCTTTAATTGGCGGAGAACAAACATCCGCGCTAATAGGCGGAGAGTCTTTAAAGTCAATATCTGATTTAAATAAGATCAAAACCCTTAAACTGAAGACGTGCAGGAAGTTAAAGAATTCTTATCTTCATCTAGTTTATGATGTGATAAATTAAAGTTGAAAATCATAAAATATGAATTATTCAAAATTCTCTAAAGCTTTAAGCCTGACCATCCCATTCTTTATAAAACCGATCTAAAAACTGCCCTATAAATAAATGTCTCTCTTCGGCGATTCTTCGGCCAGTTTCCGTATTCATTAAATCCTTCAATCGTAACATTTTTTCATACAAATGGTTAATGCTGGTTCCTTTAGAAACCCGGTATTCCTCCTTAGTTATATTCTGTTTGGGTTTTATATTTGGGTCATGAATCAGCCGCCCTTTGCTGCCGCCATAGGCAAAAACGCGGGCTAGGCCGATGGCTCCGATTCCATCCAGCCGGTCGGCATCCTGCACGGCCATAAATTCCTTAGACTTTTCTATATCCGTTTCTCCAGCTAAAGATTGGGAATAAGACATCTGGGCGATGATGTACATAATCTTGTCTTTATCCTTTGCTGCGAGTCCAGCTTCTGCCAATTTCAGGCCGACTAACCGCGGAGCTACCGTTTCGTCCCCCTCATAAAATTTAGGGTCGCCGATATCATGCATTAAGGCAGTAATTTCCACCAGATACAACTCAGCGCCCTCAGCTCGGGCGATAGTTAAGGCTAAATTTCTAACTCGATGGCTGTGCCACCAGTCATGCCCGGAAGCTTCACCGGATAATTCAGTTCGGACATAATCTTCAATAAACTTGATTTGTTGTGATGGATGCATGGAAAGAGCTTTCTTTTCAGATTTTTTCATACTTTATTACAAATAAGTTTTTGCTTTCTCCATTAATGGCAAAACTTTTTCTACTTCCTCTTTAGTCATTCTTCCGAGCTTGGCAAAACTCAACTCGCCAGCAGCATTTTTATTCTGCCGAGAAATTTGCAGCTTGGGAGTTCCATTATTATAGGAAAAGACAGCTACCGCAATTACCGACTTATCCAAATCAACTGATTCTGAAAACAATTCCCGATCTAAATTCTTGTCAAAAGCCATTTTTTACCTCGTTCAGTTAAAGATTATTGATTTCTTGCTTGGGTATCATGCCCAGGAGTTGTTTCCGCAGGAAACTCACGAACAACGTGACTTGACTACTGCGATGTCGATTCCAAGCAAGATTAAAAAATACCCCGGAGCTCTGCTCCGATTGGGATTTTTTATTAACAACAACTTACTTTTCATTTGATACCTCAATTAAGGCTTTCTTTATTTAAGTTTCTAAAAAAAGGTTAAAAGAATATTTATCCCATTACTCTGTAGAACATCCAGCCAGAACTACTCTGCAGGATCGGCCGTTATCAACACCAGCCGGAAATTTTTACTTTGTCTAAAACAAATCCTTCTAAACCTGAATCGCCGGCGGTTTCTTTCATTAAGTTATCGCAGAATTGATAATTGGCCTGATGCTCAACAAGTTGTTGAGATGCTGATTTCTGTTGCTCAAACTCAGCATTTCTTTTGCGAAGATAAGCTTGAGTACCGACATATCCTAAAAAACCAGTTAAAATAAAGCCATAAGCTACTTTTTTAAGAGTTTCCGGACTAATTCTTAATTTCATATTTTAACCACCCTAAACATCCAGATTAATTACCTCAGCGGCATGCTTCTGGATAAATTCACGCCTGGGCTCAACTTCATCGCCCATTAGTACGGTAAACATCTGATCGGCTTTAAGAGCATCTTCTACCATCACCTGTTTCAGAAGCATGCCGCTGAGATCCATGGTTGTTTCCCATAACTGTTTGGGATTCATTTCTCCCAGCCCTTTATACCGCTGAATCGCAATTTCTCCACCCATTTCTTTAACTAACTTATCTTTCTCCTGATCAGAATAAACATACTCCACGCGTTTGCCGCTCTGCAGGCGATACAGTGGCGGCATAGCTACATAGACATGCCCTCTTTCCACCAGTTCTTTCATGTGGCGATAGAAGAAAGTCAACAATAAAGTCATGATATGCGAACCATCCACATCAGCATCGGTCATGATAATTACTTTGTCGTATCTTAATTTAGATAAATTAAACTCTTCGCCTATGCCCGTGCCCAAAGCCGTAATCATGGCAATAATTTCATTGTTTTCCATTATTTTATGCAGCCGGGCCTTTTCCACGTTCAAGATCTTTCCCCGCAAAGGCAGGATAGCCTGGAACTCGCGGTTGCGTCCCTGCTTGGCGCTTCCGCCGGCAGAATCTCCCTCCACGAGGTATACTTCGCAGACCGCAGGATCCTTATTACTGCAATCCGCTAACTTGCCAGGCAATCCCGCGCCTTCCAAAGCTCCTTTTCTTCTGGTCAATTCCCGAGCCTTGCGGGCAGCTTCCCGCGCTCTGGCTGCGTCCTGGCATTTGCCGACAACCATGCGAATTACCTGGGGATGTTCGCCAAAATAGGTCTCCAGAGCCTCGCCAACAACGGAACTGACAATGCCAAAGACATCGCTGTTGCCTAACTTAGTTTTAGTCTGTCCCTCAAATAATGGTTCAGGAACTTTCACGGAAATGACCGCCGTCAAACCTTCCTTAACATCTTCTCCGGATAATTTTAAATCATACTTGCCGTTGGTTGCTTCCTTAGTGAAATTATTCAATATTCTGGTTATTGCTGTCTTAAATCCAGACAAATGAGTTCCGCCTTCAATAGTGCTGATATTATTGACAAAAGAAAAAACATTTTCCTGATAGCCGGAATTATAACGCAAAGCCACCTCCACACCTACATTTTCCTTGGTTTTTTCAAAATAAATCACTTCATGAAGCGGTATTTTATTTTGATCCACATACGCTACAAATTCTTTAATCCCGCCATCATATCTAAAGATCTCCCCTTTTCCATTATCGCGCTCATCCACCAATTCAATTTCCAGGCTCTTATTCAAGAACGCTAATTCTCTTAATCTCTTAGCCAGAATATCATAATGATAAACTGTTTCTAAAAATATTTCCGGATCTGGCTTAAAATGAACAATCGTACCTGTTTCTAAAGTCGAGCCGGTCATTTTCAATTCGGTTAATGGTTTTCCCTGGGAATAAGTTTGGTAATAAATCCCGCCATCTCGTTTTACCTGTACTTCCAAGGCAATGGATAAAGCATTCACTACGCTAAGGCCAACCCCATGCAGCCCTCCGGAAACTTTATAAGAATCCTTATCAAACTTACCTCCGGCATGAAGCTTGGTTAAAGCCACTTGAACAGCCGGAACGCCTTCTTTGGGATGCATATCTACCGGAATGCCCCGGCCATTGTCGTGGACAGTAATGGAATTATCCTGATGCACGAATACTTTAATTTTAATGCAATAGCCGGCTAAGGCCTCATCAATAGAATTATCCACAATCTCCCAGACGAGATGATGCAGGCCGCGGCTGGCAGTGTCGCCAATATACATCCCTGGGCGTTTTCTAACCGCTTCCAGGCCCTCTAATACGATAATTTGGGCTGCTCCGTAAGCTTTGGGGGCTGGTTGGGGATTTAAATTTTCGGTCATTTTTAAAGGGTAATTTTAAGGGGGGGATTTCCTTGGTTTATCGTCGATAAAATCGTAAATTCAAGAGCCTTTTTAGGTTTATAAAGGTATCGGAGGTTTGATAGTTAGTTCGTATTTATCTTAAAAGTTGATTGGCAATAATCGTAACTTATCTACAATGGTCGTTAAATCATTACGCGCAAGAAAATTCTCAATTTGACCATTGCAACCCAGCATAAACATACTGCCGCCAAGATTTGGCTCTAGTTTTTGTAACAAATTCTTTGGTTCTAAAATAACATTCATATTCAGCCTCTAAATCTTCCAAGAATCTTGGGATATAAGAAGAACCACTAATCGGATCAACACCATACGGGATGGTCAGCCTATTAACTTCTCTTCTAATTTCATTTCGTAAGAAATAAACCGGAGCGCGCTTAGATAGTTTTATTTTTCTTAATTTCAAACTTCATCCACCCTCCAGTGCGGTTTTACTCCTCCTTCACCATACTGTCTATCATCATACTGTCCATCACCATACTGTCCTTTCCTTAAAAAACCTTCCCAGGCAATCATCGCTCCCTGATCGCCAGCCAAGCCTATTGGAACATTATAAAATTCAGCTTTTCTCTCTTTGCACATTATTTGCAACATTTCGCAGAATCGTTGATTAGCGCCCACTCCGCCAATCAAGACCAGTTCTGTTTTACCTGTATGCGCCAGGGCTCGTTCAGCCACTTCAGTTATCATGGCAAAACAAGTTTCCTGAACAGAAAAACAAAGGTCTTCCTTAGTTGCCTGTTTGCGCTCATATAATTGCTGCGCTTTGGTTAAAATTCCTGAAAACGATGCATCCATGCCTTTAACAACATAAGGCAGTTCTAGATATTTACCCCCTTTAGCTAATTCTTCTATTCCGGGTCCTGCCGGAAACCCTAAACCCATTATTCGGCCCAATTTATCCAACATATTTCCTAAACCGATATCCAGAGTTTCGCCTAGAACCACATAGTGGCTTTTTCTGTCAGCAGTTTTCTCAATAATAATCTGCGTATTAACTCCGGAAACATACAGATAAACGGGATCTTTTAATTGATTATAGAGCTTGCCAATGCTTAAATGAGCTGCGCAATGATTAACAGCAATTAATGGTTTCTTTATTTTTTCCGACAGCTCTTTAGCAAAATTATACCCGACCCACAAACAGGGATCAATTCCCGGGCCAGATGAATAAGCCAGATAATCAACATCAGTTAAATCTATTTTGGCTTCCCGTAAAGCTTGTTTTAAAATTTCACCTTTCACCAATTGGTGATGTTCGGCTACCTGGTCAGGGATCATGCCTGCATTTAGGGAGCTATAGCTGTCTTTAACATTAGCGAGGATTTTGCCTCTGTCTGTTACCATGCCTATGCCAAAGGTATGGGCGGTGGATTCGATGCCGAGGGTGATCATAAAACATTAGGGAAAGCCTCTATTTTAAAAAATATTGCTTTAAATAATATTAAGCTTTCTCCATCATTAATTTAAATCCAGATAATCTTATAAAATAAGGCTGGAAATTGCATTAGATGTTCCAAATAACTCACCAGGACGGCAGCGCCAGAATAGGCCAATTAACTACTGCTCACGGAACGATAGAAACTCCTTTTTTCATGCCCGCAGCTACCAAAGCCACCGGCAAGGTAATTACTACCGATGACTATAAGCATATAAGGATTAAAGCCATTATCGCCAACGCCTTGATTCTTAGCCTAAAGCCGGGAATTGAAATAATTAAGAAAGCTGCCGGAATTCACCAGTTCATGAATTTTTCTGGAATTATTTTCACGGATTGCGGTGGATTCCAGATGTCCCGGGGGATTTTTGAGGAGAAATATAAAAAAGGGTTGCATTTCAGAAGTCCTTATGACAATAGTAAAGTAATCATTACTCCAAAAAAAATTATGGAGATAGAACTAGCCATTAACAGCGACGCAGCCATGATGCTGGATGATATGTCTGGTTATGGCGTCTCTTATGAAGAAGCTAAATTAGCTATGGAAAATACGCATCGCTGGGGAAAAGAAAGTCTGGAATGGCATCAAAAATTAAAGCGAGAGCAAAATTCCAGCCAGTTATTGTTTGGCATCGCGCAGGGCAATTTTTACCCGGAATTAAGAGAGCAATCTGCTAAATTCATTAATTCGTTAGCTTTTGATGGCGTAGCCATTGGCGGAGTGGCTATCGGTGAGCCGAAAGAAAAAATGTATCAAGCCATTGATGCCGTGCTGCCATATATTGCTAAAGAAAAGCCGCGTTACGTCATGGGTATCGGTTCGCCGAAAGAAATGCTGGAATTAATTGGCCGGGGCATCGATTGTTTTGACTCAGTATATCCAACCCAGGTGGGAAGAAGAGGAACATTATTTACCAGACAGGGAAATGTATTGATTGAGCAATTAAAATATCAAGATGACTTTTCTCCAATCGAACAGGGATGCAATTGTTATACTTGCAACAATTATACTCGGGCTTACCTGCATCATTTAATCAAGGTTAAAGAGCCGATTGTTAAACGTTTTTTGAGCATCCATAATCTCTTTTTCATACAAAGAATGCTTGAGGAAGCAAAAGAAGCAATTAAGAAAGGAAAGTTTAAGGAATTTAAAGACCAATTTTGAAAAACGATTTAAAGTTTTTTAAAGAAAAATTCCTGAATAATAAATTACAATTAACCGGTTTTTGGTCTTGGAAGATAAGCTACTTTAATATTCTGGTCGTCAAATTGAACTTTGGTCTCAAGTTCAAAATTTACAGCATCTAAGCCGTCCAGCTGGGGAGGAATTAAATTTAATCCCTCATAAATCCAGACCTTTTTTTCCAGATCTCTTAAAATCACGCGGCCATTAACTTCTTTCTCACCACCGACTAGCCCGGCATGATCTGTAGAAATTCCTGCAAACACCTTATTGCCCTTCGCCAAAGCTTCCTCTTCACTGCCAGCAACTACCAACATTAACTTAAAAGTTGAGTTACCTTCTCCAAACTTCGTTTCGTAAAATTTATAGTGAACGTTCCAAAGCTGTTTATTGTCCATTAATCAAACTAAAATTTAACACTATAAATAACTTTTGAAGCCATAATTTTATTTCCAGAACAAAAATCTGTAATTTTCTCTCACAATCTTTAAATATAAGCAATTTAAAAAACCATCATTAACATTTAAAAGACTATCATTAACATAAATTAACATTAACCAAATCTTCATCAAATCATACTAACATTAACCAAATCTTCATCAAATCATACTAACATTAACCAAATCTTCATTAAATCATACTAACATTAACCAAATCTTCATCAAATCATACTAACATTAACCAAATCTTCATCAAATCATACTAACATTAACCAAATCTTCATTAAATCATACTAACATTAACCAAATCTTCATTAAATCATACTAACATTAACCAAATCGTAAAAAATTCTAAAAAATAGCGGGGTGCTGCCTATGAACATTACGCCACTGGGAGAACGAGTTTTGATTAAATTAAGAAAGGAGGAGAGGACCAAAGGGGGGATCTATCTTCCTGAATCGGTTAAGGATGAAAAGAAAGAAGGAGAAGTTGTGTCAGCTGGCCAGCATAGCAATGGAACAGCTTTGCCGCTAAGGAAGGGAGATAAAGTTATCTTTGGCGGATACAGCTCGGATGAAGTGGAAATTAACGGAGAAAAGCACTTATTTGTGGATTTCAAAGACATCTTAGCTAAAATTGAACTAGGTGATTAACTATGACCGATACCAAACAATTAATGTTTAATGAACATGCCCGACAAGCCCTGCTTAGAGGAATCAATAAAGTAGCTGATACGGTAAAAGTTACCCTGGGCCCGCAAGCCAGGTTTGTAGTGCTCGACAAATCTACTCATCCACTGATGTGCAATGACGGGGTAACCATTGCCAAAGAAATTGACCTTAAAGATAAATTTGAAAATATGGGAGCCAAACTAATTCGCGAAGTGGCTACCAAAACGCAGGATAATGCTGGAGATGGAACGACAACATCAGTAATTTTAGCCCGGAGCATGATCGCTGAAGGGTTAAAAAATATCGCTGCCGGAGCTAATCCGGTAGAAGTTAAAAAGGGAATGAATGCAGCTACTCAAAAAGTGGTAGAATACCTGAAGATCAAGAGCACCGATGTTAAAACCAGAGAAAAAATAACTCAGGTAGCGACTATTTCCGCTAACAATGATGAAATCATCGGCAGGCTGATTGCCGAAGCCATGGAAAAGGTTGGCAATAACGGAGTCATTGCCGTCGAAGATGGCAAGAGTTTTGAAACTACCTTAACCCTAGTAGAAGGAATGCAGTTTGACCGAGGTTTTATTTCGCCTTATATGGCCACCGACCAGGAAAAAATGATTGCCGAACTGGAAAACCCTTACATTTTAATTACTGATAAAAAATTGTCCAGCATGAAAGAGCTGGTTCCAGTATTAGAAAAAGTTGCCCGGGAAGGAAGAACGCTGTTTATCGTCGCCGAAGACATTGAAGGCGAGGCGCAGGCGGCTTTAATTTTAAATATTATCCGTGGAGCCTTAAAAGTTTGCGCGGTAAAAGCGCCTGGATTTGGCCAGGACCAGAAAGAAATGCTGGAAGATTTAGCTATTCTAACCGGAGGCAAAGTTGTTTCCGAAGACAAATCCATGAAACTGGATCGTTTTGAAGATTCCTGGCTGGGAACGGCCGGAAAAATCAGGGTTAATAATGAAAAAACGATAATTATCGAGAGCAAAGGCGCAAAAAAATATATCGAAGCCAGAAAGAACCTAATTGAAAGCCAGATAAAAATCGCCGATTCCGAATACACCAAGGAAGATTTAAAGAAACGGCTGGCCAAGTTAGGCGGCGGCGTAGCCGTGATTAAAGTTGGAGCTACCACCGAGACGGAACTTTCAGAAAAGAAATCAAGGATTGACGATGCTCTGCATGCCACTAAAGCTGCCGTAGAGGAAGGCGTAGTTACCGGCGGGGGCTTAACCCTGTTTAAGGCTATAGAAATATTAGATGCCTTAAAATTAGAGAAAGATCAAAACATTGGTTTAAGCCTTATCAAAAAAGCTTTAGAAGAGCCGCTAAGGCAAATTGCTGCCAATGCCGGCAGAGAAGGCGCGGAAGTAATTGCCAGAATCAGTTCACAAACCAATGAAAAAGTTGGATACAATGCTGACAAAGATGCTTATGAAGACCTGTTTGAAGCTGGCGTTCTTGATCCGACTAAAGTAGTCAGAAATACCCTGCAAAACGCCACATCCATTGCTTCCATGATTTTGACCACCGAAGCTTTAGTTACGAGTTTTGATGAAGAAAAGGATGAAAAAACGCCGACAATTATAATTTAAAGTTTTTATTTTTTTATTCTATAGTAACTGATATTAATTTTTGAACAATAAATAGCAGTTATTATATACAAAAGACATAACTAATTTTTGTGGATTTATTTCTAGTTATCTTTAATTTTTAAGATTGCCTAAATCAGGGAAAAGAAATTTTCCCCCATTCAACCTAGAACTCTACTTGCTGCTGGCTGCCTGCCGCTCCAAATCTTTCTTTTTAGAAACAGCCGCGCTTTTGCCGGAACACTGGGCAGCAGAAATAATTTCTTCCGCTAAAGCATCTTCGATTTTAACTTTTTTATTGAATGATTTAGCGTAAGCTCCCTGCGTCATGAACCGCAAAGCCAAGTCAATTCTTCGCTGCGGAGCAATATCCACGGCTTTCGGATAACGAGCTCCGCCATATTCAATGGCAATAACTTCTTCCCGGGGAGCAGCATTTTCCACAGCTTTTACTAATATCGCTAAAGGATTATTTTTTAATTTTACTTCAGCTTTTTTCAGGGCTTCTTCCACAATGCTTAAGGCATGATTTTTCTTGCCGCTGTTATGCCCGGAACTCAGAAGATGCTTCTTAGCGCGATGGCCGGAATTCATTAGCTTGGTGGCTAATCTTTCTACGATAAAAGTCTGTGATTTATGAAACCTGTTGCCAGCATATCTGGCGCCGGTCTTGGGAATAATTTTTGGCTGCAGAGTTAAATACCTCTGCAAGCCCAAGTCCGTTACTTGAACTCCTTCAGCAGTCCATTTATTGAAAAATTTTATTTCGGCCATTTATCTAACAAAAATCCTCTGGAGTTTTAGAAGATGCTGAAAAATCGTTGTTTTTCCTCATCTTCTGGCTTTCTCCAATTTACCTTTCAATAAGGCATCCAAGCTTTGATCGTTAACTCTAATTACCTGCCATCTGATGCAAGGAAGATCACCTTTAGCTCTTCCCATCTTCCCACCGATGCATTCAACGATAACTTCATCGTGCTCATTGATCAGTTTCTGGGCGCCATCTCCCGGCATGAAGGCAGTAATCTGTTTCCCATTTTTAATTAATTGGACGCGAGCGCATTTTCTCATGCCCGAACAGGGCTGTTTGGCTTCCACCTGAAGTTTCTCCAGAACAATAGCTTTAGCTTGCGAAGAACCTGATAAAGGGTCTACTTTCTTCTTTAGCTTGGATCTTCTCATTAGCTTAAACTGCCGCCGGCGCTTTCGCAATTTCTTTGCCGCTCTTAATCCTCGGGATTTTTTAGCCATTTTTATATTTTCTTTATTATTACTTACTTAATTATATTACTTTAACTTCCACGTTAAAAAACCGCTTAACGGCTCTATTGATCAACTTCAAATTCCTCCCATTACGCCCGATTAATAAACTTTTTGTTTTTTTCTGCGAGTCTTTGATTAACACCACAAGCCCTTCCTGAATAATTTCTTCTACTTTCAGCGGAAAAATAATGTTTTTCACAAACATTTCCACTGCATCATTAAATTCAACAGCCTTAATTCTCTTCCCCAGCTGCTGCTGCAGCCTTTTAATCGTTTCTCCGCCCTTCCCCAGGATTTTCCCCATTTCGCCGGGAGCAACAATAACATAAATTATTTCCTCATCCCTAAAAACATCCTTAATGCGGGCATGAGTTCTATTCTCGAGAAGGGAAGACAACCCTAATATCTCCTGATCAAAGATTATGCGATTCATTTATTTCATCGCGCCAAGAACAGAGATAAAAAAACCTTTTTTGCAAAATACGCCTAATTCTTCGTTGTCCAGAGATAAAACCTCAACTGGAATATTACCCAATTTAGCCAGATGCTGGAGATCATTTTTTATCGTGTCAGGACAATTTCGAGCCAGAAAAACGGACTCTAACATTCCGCCGCGCAACTTTTTGATAACTGCTGCTGTTCCCAAAATAGCTTTTCCATCCTGCAATTTAACTTTTATTAGGGCTAAATTTTGTTCCAATTCCGCTGGTGGTTCTGTTTGCGCCATTTTTAATAAAGTATTAAGGTTGTCTTTAAAAATTCTTCTAACTATTTCATCTTGGTAACTAATCCCGGCAATCCCGTGCCTAAGGGAACGGGCTGATTAATCATTACATTTTCTACGACTGAAGTTAACCGGTCAACCTCGCCTTCCAACGCCGCATTGATTAAATGCTTAATGGGAGTTTCGAAAGACGCCCTCGCCAGCACGGAAGCCTTTTCGCTAACCACACCATACCGAGTAATTCCTTTCACCGCCCCGGATGCGCACATAATGTCGGCCACCAGCATTATATGGCGAATATCAATGTTCAACCCCTGCGCTTCCATAACTTTATACACCTCATTAATAATCGCCTGCCTGGCAGCTTCAATACCCAACACTTCATAAACCTCCCTAAGATCATTGCCGTAAGTTCTAGTTGCATCAACTTCGGATAACTGCAAAATATCTTTCAAGTTGGTGCCAGAAGTAAGAATAATATATTCCTCGCCCCGCTTAACCGGCAAAACCTGCTTTACGCCTTTTATTCCCTTGATTTTTACAACTTTTAATTTTTCTTTTAATCCATACATTTCTTTTAAATTTTCCCCGCCTTTATCTTTCTGGGTAAAAATAATCAGATAGTCTTTGGTCTCGCTGATAAAACCCTTGGATTTGGTTTTTAGCAATTTAGCCAGCTCTTTGATATCAGTAAAGCCATAGTCTTTCATTAAAGTTTCATTAATTTTTAGAGTTAATGTTTGCTCATAAATATTTAAGGAATATTCTGAAACTAATTCGCCAAATAACGTTTCTTTTAAGGCCGCAGCAAATTTTTTCACTTTATCAATAGTATTATGCGGCGCTTTCAAAAATACTTCCATCATCGGCGTTTTAATTTCTTTCTGGCAGTCAAAAATTTCAATAATTCTGGGCAAGCCCGTAGTAACGTTCATCTCAGCTACCCCGGCCAGGTGGAAAGTGTTTAAAGTCATTTGCGTGCCAGGCTCGCCAATGCTTTCAGCGCCTACTAACCCAACGCATTCTCCGGCATTAATTTTAGCCCTGGAATATAACCCCGCCGCTTCTTCCAGAATTTTAATTAATTTCTCTTTAGCGATATTTGCCGGAACAGACGCAGCGATTTCCTGCAGCAGGGCTGGCGATAATTTTTCACTGTATTCTTTTAATACCTCGTCATGTTTCATTGGCTCACCATTATTTGGCTCCTAGGACTTGTTGAATTATTTTTTTAATATCCAGCGCGCCATTCTCTGTCTTGGAAACGTCCAAGCCATCTTCGCCATACAAAAACTGGACAATTTTCCGGCTGGCATCTCTGACCGTGCCATCATATTCCACTTTTAAATCCTGCATGGCATTAGACAGCCTTCGGTAAAGGTATCCGGATTTAGGCGTACGCAATGCCGTGTCCATTAAGGCGTCTCTTCCAGTCATGGCTCCAAAGAAGAATTCATGCGGCTTTAATCCTTCCTTGAAATTGCTTTTAATAAACCCCCTGGCTTTAGGGCTTAGATCATTGGGCTTAAAATAAGGCAGGGTCCGGCTGCGGTACCCGCTCTCAATTCTCTTGCCCCGCAACGCCTGCTGCCCAACAATAGCTGTCATTTGAGCAATATTTAAAGGATTGCCTCTGGCGCCGCATTTAGCCATAATCAAGGCTGCGCTGTCTCTAACTTGCTTCATGGCTATAGTGCCGCTTTTGTTGCGGGCTTTGTTTAATGATTCCAGGATTCTTAACTCTAAAGTTTCAGCTACCGTTCTGCCAGGCAGGGATTCCAGCTTGCCTTGATTGTAGGAATTAATTAACTGATTTACCTCTTCTTCAGCCTTGGCAATAACTTCTTTTATTTCTTCATTGGCTCCTTCTTCTAAGTCCATATCCGCCAGCCCAATGGAAAATCCTCTTCTAGATAACACCGTAATTCCCAGTTTAGAAATTTTACCCAGCAAGCCGGAAGTAAATGTCGGGCCGTACTTTTCATAAATGTTTCTCAGCATCAATCCGCTTTCCTGCCCTAAATTTGCTTTATCCATGCATCCAGACTTTAACTGCCCATTAACGATTTTTACATCATTGCCGCTTTTATCCTTTCCCACAAAATTAAAGTCTTCCGGCAATAACACCGAGAAAACTTCCTTGCCATCAATCTTTTCCTTGTTAGGCAAAGCCGACAAATCATCTACCCCTGAGGAATAAAGCAGATCAACAGCCTCATTCCTAGTTAAGACCAGCTCTTTAGTTAAAAGGTAATTGCCGGTAATTCCATCCTGAATGCAGCCTACTACGCTTAACCCATAGCGAGGGCTGATAATTTGCGTTTCCACCAGCATTAATACTTGAGCTTCAGCGCGGGCTTCTTCAGTCTGCGGAATATGCAGGTTCATTTCATCGCCGTCAAAATCAGCGTTATAAGGATTGCAGACCGCTGGATTTAAGCGGAAAGTCATCCCGGGAAGAACTTTAACCCGATGGCACATCATGCTCATCCGGTGCAGCGATGGCTGCCGGTTGAATAGAGCGATATCGCCATCAATCAAGTGCCGCTCCACAATGAATCCCGGCTCTAATTCTTCCAAAATCTCCGCTTTGGTTTCCTCAGTAATGGTTTTTCTTCGGCCGTCCGATTTAAGGGTATAATTAGCTCCCGGATAAACCTTGCTTCCATTAGCAATATATTTTTTTAAATATTCGATATTCCATTCCGTAACTCGTTCAGGCACGGTAAGCACCATGGCCATGCTAAAAGGAACGCCTACTTCATTTAAACTTATTAACGGATCCGGGCTGATTACCGTTCTGGCAGAGAAATCGGTTCTTTTACCGGCTAGATTATGCCTGATTCTTCCATCCTTGCTGCTGATTCTGGTGGCTAGAGTTTTCAGAATCTGCCCGCCGCGATGGCGGGCTGGAGGCAATTGAGGAACTTCATTATTAAAAAAAGTAGTGATATGATACTGCAGCAAGTCCCATAAATCCTCAATGATTACTTCCGGCGCTCCGGCATTAATATTTTCAAACAGCCGCTGATTGATTCTGACGATATCTCCCAATTTATGGGTTAAATCATCTTCACTGCGCTCGCCAGACTCCAGGGTTATGCTGGGCCTCATGGTTACCGGCGGGATCTGCATAACGGTAATGATCAGCCATTCCGGCCTGAAATTCCCAGATTTGAACCCAAACGTTTCCAAGTCATCATTAGATATTTTTTCTAATCGGGCCCTGATTTCTATCGGGCTTAACCGAACTTCATTCTCATAAACGGTGTAAGGCTTATCCAATTTAATTTTATCCTGAGCCGTGTTGCAGTGAGGGCATTTTTCCTTAACTTTGTACTTATTAACGATGGCTTTTATTTTCTTCCTTCGCGCTTCAAATCCTTCCTCCCTGCCGACCTTTTCCAGAATGCCGAAATATTTCCTTAAGTTTTCATCTGGAATTAATACGCGAGCGCAGGATTTGCAGGTTAATTTTAACAAGTCTAAAATTTGCTTTACAAAATGAATATGAATTACCGGCCTGGCTAATTCAATATAGCCAAAATGCCCGGGGCATTCTTTTAGCTTCTGCCCACAGGTTTTACAGCGCAGCCCGGGATCAATTACACCCAGGCGCAGGTCCATTAATCCGCCGTCCACCGGATAGCCTTCACGGTCATACAATTCCGGGGTAACCACTTTAGCTGTAGAAGCGGCTACAATCTGCTTTGGCGAAAAGATTCCGAAGGTGATGCTTTCAATTTTTTCGTTAACTTGGTGTCTCATGAAATCACCATCAATTTAGAAGCAATATTTTTTATTTTTTCCATTTTAATTATCATCAATATTTATTTATTAAATTTAACTTTGAATAAATCCCCAAGCTTCTGAATTCATCCAACAATAGTTTAAACGCATAGCTCATTTCAATGTTGGAAACTTTAGCGTCTTCGCCATGTAAGGGCGAGATCGCCTTGCCGTTTTTTCTTAAGTCATAGTACCCCATTAAGCCGGATTCATTGCAGACGGGAATTACCACTTTATCCGAATCAAACCGTTCTTTCAGCAATAATGAAGCCCCATGAGCAATGAACGTATCTTTTTCCATTTCTCCCAGCCGCAATCCCCCCTCTTTAGCTTTGCCTTCGGTAGGCTGCCTCGTCAGCAATTGAATTGGGCCGCGAGCTCTGGACTGCATTTTGTTAGCTACCATGTGCCGCAACCTTAAGTAGTACATGTTGCCAACAAAAATATTCGCCAGCATTTGCTTTCCGGTTCGGCCGTCAAAAAAGATTTCCGTTCCATCATCGCGGAAGCCTAACTGTAATAATTCTTCCCGCAAGCTGGTTTCATCTTCGGCTTCAAACAGCGTTCCATCCACAAAGCGGCCGCTTAAGGCCCCTACTTTGCCGCCGATCAATTCCATCAGGTGCGAGATGGTCATTCTTGAAGAAACGCCGTGGGGAGTGAAAATTAAGTCCGGCACAATTCCCCTAGTCGAAAAAGGTATGTCCTGAGGAGGGATTAAAATTCCCGTTACGCCTTTTTGCCCGTGGCGGCTGGTGAATTTGTCTCCAATTTCTGGAACTCTTTCTTCTCTTAACCGGACCTGAATTAACTTATTGCCTTCTTCATTTTCAGTAATCACTACAAAATCAGCCACTCCTTTCTCGCCATGCTTAAGAGCAATAGAACTTTCTCTTCTGATAGCTGCCGATAAATTATATTCATCTAAACTGCTTAAAAAGCGCGGAGGGCTGGTTCTGCCAATAATTACATCGCCTTCATTAACTTTGGATTCGGGATAAATTATCCCATCTTCTTCCAAGAAGCGATAATCATGCTCGCTGCGGTAGCCTTTAACATCTTTGTCTGGAATAGACACTTCATCAACTAAGCCCCCGGAATACCTTAACTCTTCAGCACTAACTGGCCGGAAATAGGTGCTTCGAGCTAAACCGCGCTCCACTGATGCTTTATTCAGAATAACTCCGTCTTCCATGTTATACCCGTCATAACACATCACGGCAACAACCATGTTCTGCCCCGAAGGATGCTCTTCATAACCAGTTACGTCGTGAATCTTAGTCTTAACAATTGGCAGTTGCGGATAATGCAGCAGATTAGCATCCATGTCCATTCTTAAATAATAATTAGCAGCATAAAATCCTAATGCTTGTTTCTGGTTCTTGCTGCCAATGATCACCCTGGAAGAAGGCGCCCGATTCGAAAACGGCACCAGGGAAGTAGTAATCCCGCACATTGAGCCCATCGTAATTTCCAAATGAGTATGCTGGCCGGTTAATTCTTCCGGAGTATAAGCTACGAGAGCATTTTCTTCTTCCGCCGCGTCTAAATATTCGATTACTCCCTGCCGGACTAAATCCACCCAGGTTATTTCGCCATTTTTAAGCTGCTCCAGATGCTTGTCAGTCAGCAGCGGTTTTCCATCTTTAACAATAATCAGCGGCCTTCTGGCTCTTCCTTCATCAGTTAAAATATAAATGTCTTTAGTTTCGTGGTCATGATAAATATTAACATCTTCCGGCAGGGAACTTTTACGCCTTAAGTCTTTAAATTCGGCTACAAACTGCTGGTCATTTTCAACAGGTCCAAGGTATTTAGAGTTGATGTATAAGTCCGCCATATTTTATTGATTCGGCCAGATGGCCTTTATTTTTTCTATCACTTCTTCTTCAGATACATTTTGCGACAAGGAACAAAGCATCGCCAAATTCTTTCTTAAGCCGATGTTAGTCCCTTCCGGAGTTTCAATCGGGCAAAGCCTTCCCAGATGGGTGCAATGCAAAGCCCTGGCTTCAAAATTTTCCTGTGAAGTGGAAAGAGGGCTGGCAATTCTTTGCAAATGAGAGACCATGTCTAAAAAGTTAGTCCGGCTCATCCGCTGGGAAACTCCCTGTCGGCCGCCGACCCATTCTCCTGTAGCCATAGCGGAATATAATCTGGAAGTTAATAATTTATCCCTGATTATAACTCTGATGGACGGCAGTTTTCCCCTCTTAATGATCCTCTGGAAATTATATAAAATATCTCCAACTAAAACTTTAAAATTAACTCTGAACAAATCCAGCAATAGATCTCCAGCCATCCTAATCCGCTTATTCATGTAGTGGTCTTTATCGTCGGCTTCACGATCATGATTATCCACATCAATTAATTTCTTCAGCATCTTGCATAAATTTTTGGCTTTTTCGGAAGCTGCGCTGGAATCAACCCCCACATTTGGCAACAAATACTTGTCCAAGATTTCTTTAGTCCGTTCCATCCGAATTTCTCTAACCTGGGCTATGCCAATTCTCTTAGCAATATAATCAACAGCCTCTTCCTGCGTCTTGATGTCAATAAACTCAAACAAATTTAGAATAACCTCTTCATAAGTTTTATCCGTAGAAACAGCTTTCATAATTTCTTCGTCCCTTAACATCCCCAATGCCTTAAGGACAATAATCAGGGGCATTTGCTTAACTCTGGTGAAAGTTAGATAATACAGGCCGTCTTTCTTCTTTTCCAACGAATGTGGAATTTTATAAGAACCTTTAGCCGCAAAATATCGTCCCGAGCAAGTTCCTTCTTTAGCCCTTTCCACTACAAAATTATTTGCAGCTAAATCTTCAACATTGACAATTACTCTCTCCGTTCCATTAATGATAAAATACCCTCCAGGGTCAGTGGCATCTTCCCCGCGCTTGATTAATTCTTCGCGATTTAAATTATTTAAATTGCAATGCTTGCTTTTTAGCATGATGGGCATTTTCCCAATTTCAGCGACGAAATTCTCTCTCTGCACATCGTTAACATAAGAGCTGACTTCCAGAAAGATAGGAGCATGATAAGAAATTTTTCTCAGCCGGGCTTCCATTGGATAAATTGGCCGCTTGCTGCCGTCGGCTTCGATGATTTCCGGTTTTCCAATAGTAATCCGGCCAAAGCGGATTTTAAATTTCTCAATGTTATGGGGAATAATGGCTGGCTCTGCTTCCTTATTTTCTTCAATAACTTCCTGCAGCCCCTGCTCTAACAGATTATTAAAAGACTGAATATTGCTGTCGACAAATTTCTTCTCTTCAAAATATTTCTTGATGAGGATTGACCGGTCTTGAGCCAGATTATTAACCATCAATTACCACCCGATAATAGATCGCTCTGCCGGCGGTTTTGCTTTCCCGTTCAATCATAATTACATCTCCCACTTTAGAATTAAGCGCATGGATGGCGGGATCGTCTTTCATAATTTTAGGCAATTCCTTAACGGTAACGGAATATTTATCAAATACCTTTTTCTTATCTACATCAGATAACTTCGTATGTTTAGGTACCAATAGATGTTTGCTGATGTCCATTTTTTAATAATTGTGAGCGGGCCGGACGAGATTTGAACTCGCGACCGCTTGATAGCTTCAGTAAAGAAGCGGCAAATTTCTTATTTGCGATGCCTTCCTGACTTAAAAGTCAAGCGCTCTACCAAGCTGAGCTACCGGCCCCTGGGAAATATAAACGCCCTGGCCGGGACATTCCTGACATGTAATTATCCATTCCACACCACTTTGAACCCGGGTCGAAGCCTTACTTTGGCGATTCCCAGCCGTGACAGGGCTCCGTGCTAGGCCGAACTACACTACCAGGGCATCATTAGATAGCCTACCATCTACATAATAACATTAAATGTAGAGAATAGCCGACCATTTTCTGATTAAAACCGCGGTTTGTTTATAAATTTATCGAATTTTTTGAGGACTGCGGAGTAAAATAGCCCGCGCGAGAACTTATTTTAATTTATCTTCTAAAGAATTTCTAGACTTAAGCTGTTTAGACTTAAGCTGTTTAATCTGTTTAACTTATGGAAAATAATTTATGAAAAAAAAAGTCCCCCCACCCGGATTTGAATTCCCCAAACTCCGCCTTAAGTCAAAGTTTGCCGGGGATCTCTCGGTAACGGCTGATACTTTATCATTACAGTCTCCAAGACAAATCAAAAGCATATGCTACAGCCGAGCGTTCTACCGCTGAACTATGGAGGGATTAGCCGACGAAGATGAGTTTTACTTATTAAATTTTCTGTCCGTTTCGGGAAAAATTTAATCTTAATCCTTTAATCTCACCAAAAGGCTTTTAAACTAAAAAAATTTACTTACTATAAGGTATTATGGCGACATGATATCAGCAAGGGATATCTTTCCCTTTATGCGCATAAAAAAAGAGGTGATAGTAAGTGAAAAAAGGATTTAACGGAGCCAGTTTGGTGGGAAGTTGGTCTTTCTTAGTAGGATTAGTTCTGGCAGTGCTTCTGGGGTTAGGCTTAACTGGACCCTACCAGGCAACAATGCTGTGGATTGTATTCCTATTAGGTATTGTAGTTGGATTACTAAACGTAACCCATGATGAAACAGGAGCATTCCTGACTGGCGGAACAGTTTTAGCGCTGATCTCCTTTTTAGGAGTAGAAGCAGGAGTTTTCGATGCAGTAGCACCAGTTATCGGAAACATTTTGAGAGGAATTTTAACCCTGTTTGTTCCAGCAACCATTATCGTTGCCCTAAAATCAGTGTTTAGCTTAGCCAAAGCTTAATTTTTTTTATTTTTTAATTTATTTTTGACATTCTTTGTGTACCTTAACTGTTAATAATTGCCTAAAGATTAATGCCCGTTACTATAAACTGAAAATTACCAAAATCTTAATAAAGTAGTCTTCTAAATCAGAAACTATAACGCGGTAGTAGTATAGTGGTTAGGGGATTAATAGCCATCCGACCTTTATGCGGCCTTGCCAAATTTTGTAAACAGGCTGTGACCCGAGTTCAAATCTCGGCTACCGCATTTTTATTATGAATCTGTAAGATCACCTTAATGCCAGAATTAAGCTATTTGAAGCAGATCTTTTCCGTCAGGAAGATCCTCCTGCTGACGCGAACTTTTCCTCGCTGGCAGAATACGACCAAAGCCAAATTTACGGATCAATTGTTAAGGGCTATTCCTCGTTGGCAAATTTCACAGAAAAAAGGCATCTCAGTTATTTATTCTATTGCTTATAATGGTATACCAGCGAAGATTCCCGTTGTATCCGGAACTTCCTGTTGATTGTCCTGGTTTAAGGCCGTAACCTAATTCAATAATTCCCGACTCCCTTCTGGCAGCTTCTTTGTTAGCCCGATCATAAACCCTTAGAAGGATATTGCCCACGCGAGCTTCGATTCCTAAAGCCGTTTCATCCCAAGTAGGATTATCAACAGCTTCCCCGGCCAACTGCAGATCCTCAGAAATAATTTTGTTTACAATATCTTTAGGAATCATTAAACTCAATAAGTTGAAGTTATTTAAATTTGTTGTGAAATTAAAGAAGATATTTTTCCAGTAAAGGGCCTAAAACTTCCAGAATGATATTATTCCTGACGAAAGAGAAAATTCCTAGAATCTGCACTGTTTTTTTTAATTTTTATTCTTCTCCCATTACTGCTTTAATTCTTCTCACGCCGGCGGCAGAACTTTCTTCCTTAATAATTTTAAACCTGCCCATCTCGTTGGTGTTCCTTACATGCGGCCCGCCGCAAAATTCTTTGGAATAATCGCCAATAAAATAGACCGAAACGCGGTCCGGATATTTAGCGCCAAATTCCATCTGCGCTCCCAGCTGCATGGCTTCATCTTTAGACATTTCCTCCCGGGTTACTTCCAGCCCCGACTGAATTACCCGATTAACTTCATCTTCCACCGCTTGAATTTCTTCGCTGGTTAGTTTTCGGTCAAAACTAAAATCAAACCTCAGCCGTTCCGGAGTAATATTGCTGCCCCGCTGTTTTATTCTGGGATCAATAACCCGGCGCAGGGCTTCATTTAACAAGTGCGTAGCGGTATGCATTCTCGTTACAATTGGAGAATTCTCGGAAAGGCCACCCTTAAATTTGCCGGCCGCCGCCGTTCTCGATAACGCCTGATGTTTTTCAAATTCTTCTTTAAAGACTGCTTCATCCACAGTGAGGTCCTGCTCCAAGGCCAATTCCTGCGTCATCTCTAATGGAAAACCATACGACTGAAACAATAAAAAAGCATCTTTGCCGGTAATAAGATCATTTTCAGCAGCCATTTTATTAAATTCTTTCAGCCCTTTTTCCAAAGTAGAAGCAAATTTCTCCTCTTCTTTCTGCAGTTCTGCAACAATTCTGGATTTATTTTTCTTTAATTCCGGGTAGCCGCCGCCATATTCTTTAATCACCAGTTCGGCAATTTTAGCTGTAAATAGATCTTTAATGCCAATCAATTTTCCATATCTGATAGCTCTTCTAACTAGTCTTCTTAAAATATAGCCTCGGTCAACATTGGAAGGAACAACATAATTTTCATCGCCCAAGACAAAAGCCGCGGCTCTTAAATGATCGGCAATAATCCTGATTTCTTTCTTTTTTTTGGTATACTTTATTCCGGCAATTTCTTCTATAACCTTAATCATCGGCTGAAATAATTCCGTTTCATAAGCGCTTTTTTTCCCGGATAAAACGGCTACCGTACGCTCCATACCCATCCCGGTATCTACATTTTTTTGTTTCAAGAGTTCTAATTTTCCGGCAGATTTCCGATCATAAGCCATAAACACGTCATTCCAGATTTCCACCCAGTGCTTATCTTTCGGATCAAATAAATCAGGAGCTTTTCCCGCGCCCGTCCAGTAGAACATTTCTGTAGAAGGACCGCAGGGGCCGGTATCGCCAGCGCTCCAGAAATTATCCTTGCCGACATACGCGATTCTTTTTTCCGGAACTCCCCATCGCCTCCATAACTGGAAGGATTCGTCATCTCGGGGAACTTGTTCATCGCCCTGATAGACCGTGAAGGCTAATTGTTTTAAGGGCAGTTTAAGTATGTTTGTCAGAAATTCAAAACTCCATTCGATAGCTTCCTTCTTAAAATAATCTCCCAAGGACCAGTTTCCCAGCATTTGAAAAAAAGTATGATGGGTATCGTCGCCAATATTCTCAAAATCCACCGTTCTAAGGCATTTCTGCACGTTTACCAGCCTTTTCCCTAAAGGATGTTTTTGCCCCAACAGATATGGAACGAGAGGCTGCATGCCGGCGGTGTTAAATAAAACCGAAGGGTCATTTTGTGGAATTAAGGAAGCCGACTCAATAGCCTGATGGCCTTTTTTCTTAAAAAAGATAAAGTATTTTTCCCTCAATTCATTAAAGTCCATGGTATTACCATAAATAAAAGATGATTTTATAATTATTTCGATGAAAACAAGAAACTGAGAGTCATAATTTTAAAAAAATACCCCCCTGGTTGGAAATCTAAAGAAATATAAACTAATAACCAGAAGGAAACTAACATGCCAGATCAATATACTGCCCAAGATTTCTACAGAAAACAGCCAGTTATTAATCACCTTCATTGGGATGGCTCCCTTCCCGTGGAACGATTATTTGAATTCTATCAGCATAAAGGAGAATTTCCTCTTCTGCCGGAAAAAGATATTTCTGGAAATAAAATAAATCACCGCAACCAAACTGAACGAGTTCTTGATTCGCCGGAAAAATTAGCTCAATTTCAGCAGGGGCTTCTCACCCACTGGGGGATAACTGACGTTTTCAAGATACCTATTGGCGCGATGAAAACTGATAACGATCTAATTTTAGCTGCTATTGCCCATTGCGAATATCTGCTGCAGCAAGGAGTAAAATATGCCGAAACCAGATTTGCGCCACCTTATCATCTCAATCCATATGGGCGATTATTTCACTTGAACGATGTTATTGAGCAGGCCTTGCTGGGATTTAAACTAGGAGAAGCTAACACTGAAGTAAAAGTAAGGCCGATCATTTGCATTAACCGTGAAATTGACAAAAATTTTATCGCCGGAAAAAGCCCAGTTAATTCTATTGATGTAGTAAAGGCAGCGATCAAATATGCCGAAAACGGAATTGCCGGGATTGATTTAGCCTGTTATGAGCCTTGCGCTCCGCCGGACGATTTTGTTTCCGCTTACCGCTTAACTTTGGACACGCCATTGAAGAGAACTATCCATGCCGGAGAAATGATGGGCTCTGATGAAGCCAATTTAAGAAATATTCGCTATGCCTTAGAGCATTTAAGGCCGGATGGCCTTGGCCATGCTATTTCCTTGCATAAAGATCCTAAATTGATGGAAATTGTTGCCAAGCGTAGTATTAGAATAGAATCCAGCCCCCGATCTAATCTTCACTGCCAATTTATTAAAAATCCAGCCGATCTGGGCTTAGATCAGTTACTGCAAGCTGGAGTTAAAGTTACAATTAATCCTGATGACCCGATGATGTGGCCACAGGGAGATGTGGTCGATAATTTAGCTCTGGCAGCTAATGCCTATGGAATAGGCGTTGTTAATCAAACCATCAGGAATTCCATTGAAACAGCTTGGGGTTTGAACAAGGAAGAAAAAGAACAGATGGTTAAGGATTTACAATTCAATAAACCTGAACTTTTTCTGAAATAACCTGCCCCCGCAAATCAAAGGTGCTAGTTTTTACAATTTTAACTTTAACTATATCGCCCAACTTAAAACTGCCTTCAACAATAACCGGCTTATAAGAATCATTTCTGCCAATCCATTGCTGGTCTTCTTTAGATTTCTCATCAACGATTATTTCGCCTTCCCAGCCCAGCCATTTTTCATTCTGCAAAGTGGAAATGTTAGTAAAGATATCCGTTAACACTCTAGACCTTTTTTTAACTAATTCTCCCGGCAGCTCCTCTAATTCCGCGGCTGTCGTTCCTGGTCTGGGCCAAAACCGGGAGATGTTAATGGAATCAAAAGAGTTTTTTCTTACACATTCTAAAGTCTGCCAGAAATCATCATCGGTTTCCGGAGGGTAGCCGACAATGATATCGGTCATAATATTAATCCTGGGAATTTCTGTTTTAAATTTGTTTAAGGCATCATTAAATTCGTTAATGGTATATCGCCGCCTCATCTGTTTTAATATTGCATTGCTTCCGGCCTGCAGGGGCAGATGCAGGAACTTAAAGATTTTTGGATTTTTGTATAGTTGAATTAGCCGGTCGCCGATTTTAGGCAGGTGATCTGGATTGCCCATGCCAATTCTGATTTTAAAATCTCCCGGCAAAGCTGCCAATGGATCCAGCAATGCCGGCAAATCAGTTCCAAGATCGAATCCATAACAAAACGTATCCTGCGAGGCCAGCCAGATTTCTTTAACCCCCTCACGCACAGCTTTTTGAGCTACTTTGACAATTTCAGCAACTGGATAAGACACTAAATTGCCGCGAGCCTGTTTTGTTTTGCAAAAAGTACAGGCTCCCAAGCAGCCGCGATTAATGGGCAATATTTCCACAATCGGGTTTTTTCTAACCCGCGGCAGATCCAACGGCGGCAGTTCATCATTGCTTAATAACTGCAATACATTGTCATGCAGTGCTTCCTCTACGACTTGAACAATATTATGAATCTGTTTCGTGCCCACCAGAGAATAATCTTTTAATTTCTGGGCATCAGCCTGAGGAACGCAACCGGCAATAATCAACAATTTATGCGGATATTCCTGTTTAAAAGCTTCTAATTGCTTAAAGAAAGCCGTTTCACTTGGCGACTTAACCGTGCAGGTATTGAAGATAACAATGTAAGCCCCTTCCAAATTATCAACTAATTGAAATCCGGCTTTCTGCAATAACCCAGCCATTTGCTCCGAATCAGCTTGGTTGGCCGCGCAGCCGGAAGTTTGAATCGTGAAAGTAGTGGGCATTAATAGGCTCAGGATTCAACTAACTTAAAAAAGTTATGTTATTGTCGCGTTATTGTTAAGTAAAGAGAATTTTGAATAATTAATTTTTTATCGACAAAATTCTCTAAGAGACTGTGAAATAGTCGAGATTTTGTCAGTAACAGATCAAAAAATTAACAAAATCTCTATTTTTCAAA